>ERZ1034730.44-NODE-44-length-58966-cov-16.467689_pt1 | contig 58966 bp, 46 predicted proteins | sample MGYA00520650_ERZ1034730 | MGnify/ENA primary metagenome ERZ1034730 (study PRJEB33766, sample SAMN09781702) | gut metagenome | biome: gut microbiome | host: Homo sapiens | place: Madagascar | study: EMG produced TPA metagenomics assembly of the PRJNA485056 data set... | reverse complement strand
TGGTAATCGAAAAGAAGTTTGGTGCTCCTCAGATTACTAAGGATGGTGTTACCGTAGCTAAGGAGGTAGAACTTGAGAATAAGTTTGAGAACACTGGTGCTCAGCTCGTTAAGAGCGTAGCCAGTAAGACTGGCGATGATGCTGGTGATGGTACTACAACCGCTACTATCTTGACTCAGGCTATCGTAACTGAGGGCTTGAAGAACGTTACAGCGGGTGCCAACCCAATGGACTTGAAGCGTGGTATCGACAAGGCTGTAGCTGCTGTTGTTGAGTTCATCAAGAACCATGCAGAGCAGGTAGATGACAACTACGACAAGATTGAGCAGGTAGCCACTGTTTCTGCCAACAATGATGCGGAGATTGGTAAGCTCTTGGCTGACGCTATGCGCAAGGTATCTAAGGATGGTGTTATCACTATCGAGGAGAGCAAGAGCCGTGATACTAACATCGGCGTAGTAGAGGGTATGCAGTTCGACCGTGGTTACTTGAGCGGTTACTTCATGACAGATGCTGACAAGATGGAGTGCGTAATGGACAATCCATACATCCTCCTTTATGATAAGAAGATCTCTAACCTCAAGGAGTTCTTGCCAATCCTCCAGCCTGCTGCTGAGAGCGGTCGCCCATTGTTGGTTATCGCAGAGGATGTAGACTCTGAGGCTTTGACTACATTGGTAGTTAACCGCTTGCGTGGTGGTTTGAAGATTTGTGCTGTCAAGGCTCCTGGCTTCGGCGATCGTCGCAAGGCTATGTTGGAGGATATCGCTGTATTGACAGGCGGTGTTGTTATCTCTGAGGAGAAGGGCTTGAAGTTGGAGCAGGCTACACTCGATATGCTGGGTTCTGCCGACAAGGTTACCGTAACCAAGGACAACACTACTATCGTGAATGGTCATGGCGAGAAGGCGAACATCCAGGATCGTGTAGCTCAGATCAAGAACGAGATTGAGAACACCAAGTCTTCTTACGACAAGGAGAAACTTCAGGAGCGTTTGGCTAAGCTCGCTGGTGGTGTAGCCGTTCTCTATGTAGGTGCTAACTCTGAGGTTGAGATGAAGGAGAAGAAGGATCGTGTAGACGATGCTCTCTGCGCTACCCGTGCAGCTATCGAGGAAGGTATCGTAGCTGGTGGTGGTACTACCTACATCCGTGCTCTTGAGGCTTTGAAGGACTTGAAGGGTGATAACGCTGATGAGACTACTGGTATCCGCATCGTAGAGCGCGCTATCGAGGAGCCTCTCCGTCAGATTGTTGCCAATGCCGGTGGCGAGGGCAGCGTAGTAGTAAACAAGGTTCGTGAGGGCGAGGGCGACTTCGGTTACAATGCTCGCAAGGACGTTTACGAGGATATGCGCCAGGCAGGTATCGTAGATCCAGCCAAGGTAGAGCGTGTAGCTCTTGAGAATGCTGCTTCTATCGCAGGCTTGTTCTTGACTACAGAGTGCGTATTGGTTGACAAACCAGAGCCAGCTCCAGCTGCTCCAGCAGCAGCTCCAGGCATGGGCGGCATGATGTAATCTAGCGATAATTGCATCAAAAGAATGAGATAACTGCATCAAAATAAGCAGTATCTAAAATGCTTTAAATGTAAACTATAAATATCAAATAGGGGTGATTCTCAAAGAATTATCCCTATTTTTTTTGTTTTTTGAGGCAAAAGATGCAAAAAACTGCAAAATTATTTGGCGCAAATACGCTTTTTTTGTAACTTTGCACCCGTAATAAAGAAGACAATACCGACTTTAGTAGATAAGTCGATTAAAGATATTTTTTTGATTTGTTTTAGTAGATTAGTTTTTAAGTAGTTTGTTTTTTGAAAATCGGTTGTCGTGAGACATCCGATTTTTTTGTGCCCTTTTCTCAAAATCTGGCCTCTTTTTTCAAAAACAACCCCTTGATATTTTGTATTGTCCCCAAAAACTTGTATCTTTGCAGCATGAAACAGATTGATTGGAAAAAAGCGTTGGTCTTCCTGATTGTTATCGGAGGACTTATCTATATTACAAAGGCTGAGTTGGGTATGACTAATTTGAATTCATTCCTAACTACGCTAGGTATCTTATTGATTCTATTCGTGGGCGATAACTTTGCCCAGAAAATAGATGACAACAGAAGACGTAGAAAAATAGAAGAGGATGGAAAAGCTAATTAGTCTCTATCGACAGTGGGCGGGAGAGGAACCTGCCGACATCGTAAAACTGCCAGGGCAGGGCAGCAACCGTCAGTATTATCGTATCATCAAGCAAGATGGTGATACGGTGATTGGTGTGATAGGCACGAGCCGTGATGAGGATCATGCCTTTATCTATCTTGCCAATCATTTCAATCTTCGTCAGTTGCCTGTGCCTAAGGTGCTTGCCGTGAGCGATGACGAACTGTGCTATATCCAGACCGATCTGGGTGGCACTTCGCTCTTTGATGCCATCAAGGGCGGACGAGAGGCTGGCGGCAGATACAACCAGAAGGAGAAGGACCTCTTGAAACGTACCATTCGCGAACTCCCTAACATCCAGGTGCGTGGAGCACGAGGAGTGGACTGGGAGAATTGTTATCCACAGCCAGAGTTTGATGTGGATAGCGTGCTCTTCGACCTCAACTATTTCAAGTATTGTTTCCTCAAGCCTACCGACCTGGATTTCCATGAGTTGAAATTGGAGGCAAACTTCCGCCTCTTTGCCAAGGACTTGACTTCCGAGCCGATGGATTGTTTCTTGTATCGTGACTTCCAGGCGCGCAACATAATGCTTGACGATAACGGCAATCCATACTTTATTGATTTCCAAGGTGGCAGAAAGGGACCATTCTATTATGACTTGGCTTCCTTCCTCTGGCAGGCATCGGCTAAGTATTCCTTCAAGCTCCGCCGAGAGTTGGTGTGGGAATACTATCAGTCTCTGAAGAACTATACCGAGGTGCCAACGGTTCGCCATTTTGTGAATCGCCTCAGTCTCTTCGTGCTCTTCCGTACCTTGCAGGTATTGGGAGCCTACGGTTTTCGTGGCTATTTTGAGCGCAAGAAGCATTTCATTGATAGCATTCCGCCAGCCATCCAGAATCTGCGCGATCTCTTGAAGATGGGCGAGAAGGTGTTCCCTTATCCTTATATGATGGATATGCTGCGCCGACTCACCGAGCTGCCACAGTTTAAGCGCATCGAGACGGCAGCCCTGAATCGTGCCGATGGTTACAAGACTACCGATAAGAATATCTACATCTCCCATCCACAGGACGGACCTGCCACTTTCTCTAAGTATGATGGCAAGGGTCCCTTGGTGGTGCGTGTGTATAGTTTCTCCTTTAAGAAAGGTATCCCTGAAGACCCTTCGGGCAATGGTGGTGGCTATGTGTTCGATTGCCGCAGCACTCACAACCCTGGCAGATATGAGCCATACAAGAAACTCACGGGTTTGGACGAGCCGGTGATCCGATTCTTGGAGGATGATGGCGAAATCCTCACATTCTTGGAGAGCGTGTATAAGCTAGCCGATCATCATGTGAATCGATATATCCAGCGTGGCTTTACCTCGTTGATGTTCTGTTTTGGTTGCACGGGCGGCCAGCATCGCAGTGTCTATTCAGCCCAGCATCTGGCAGAGCATATCCACGAAAAGTTTGGTGTGGAAGTGCAGATTTGCCATCGAGAGCAGGGTATTTCGCAGGTATTACCAGCAAAACAATAATAAATGGCGTGTAAATTTGGCTATTTCATGAAAAATTAGTAAATTTGCACGCATTAATTCAAGAAACAATGATGCAAGCAATGATATTCGCAGCAGGTTTGGGCACTCGCCTCAAGCCACTTACCGACCGCATTCCGAAGGCGCTAGTAAGTGTCGGGGGAGAACCTTTGCTCAAACGTGTCATCTTTCAGCTGAAGGATGCAGGGTTCACTCGCATTGTAGTGAACGTGCATCATTTCTCCCAACAGATTATCGATTACCTCCGAGAGAACAACAATTTTGGCATGGACATCCGCATCAGCGATGAGAGCGACAAACTCTTGGAGACGGGTGGAGGCATCAAGAAGGCATGGCCGCTCTTCGACCAGACCGAACCTATCCTCATCCATAATGTCGATATTCTGAGCAATGTCAATCTCCAAAAGTTTTATCAGAATGCCCCTCTTGCCGCCCGCCTCTTGGTAAGCGAGCGCAAGACCAAGCGTTATCTTCTCTTCGATGATACCATGCGCTTGGTGGGCTGGACCAACATCGAGACGGGAGAAGTGAAGAGCCCATATCCTGGTCTCAATCCGAAAGATTATCAGATGTATGCCTTCTCTGGCATTCACATGGTGGCTCCAAGCCTCTTCCCACTGATGGAGGACGAGCCCGATAAGTTCCCTATCATGGATTTCTATCTCCGCCATTGCGACAAGGTGCGCATTGAGGGCTACGTGAAGAACGACCTCAAGCTGATGGATGTGGGAAAGCAGGAGACGCTGAAGGAAGCGGAAGCGTTTCTGAAGGAGTTAAAGTGAAGAGTGAAGAATTCAATAGTCTAAGCTAATCATAAAGTTCAAATTTCAAAGTTCAAATTTCAAAGTTAAATATATTATGCAACAGAAGATTATTATTTTGGATTTCGGTTCACAGACCACACAGCTGATTGGCCGTCGTGTGCGTGAGCTCGATACCTTCTGCGAGATTATGCCTTACAACAAGTTTCCTAAGGACGACCCATCTGTCATTGGTGTCATTCTGAGCGGTAGCCCATACTCCGTTCATGATCCGGAAGCTTTCAAGGTAGATTTGAGCCAGTTCATCGGTCGCATCCCAGTGCTCGGCATTTGCTATGGCGCTCAGTATCTCTCTTACGCCCAGGGCGGTAAGGTGGAGGCTGCTGACAGCCGTGAGTATGGTCGTGCCAACTTGGAGCAGTTTGACAAGGAGAACCCTCTTTTCAAGGGCTTCGTAGAGAACTCTCAGGTTTGGATGAGCCATGGTGATACCATCACCGCCATCCCTGAGGATTATAAGTGCATCGCTTCTACAGCCAATGTGAAGTTTGCAGCTTATGCCTCTACCAAGCAACCAGTTTGGGCTGTTCAGTTCCACCCAGAGGTATTCCACTCTTTGCAGGGCACCCAGTTGTTGAAGAACTTCGTGGTTGACATCTGTGGTAGCAAGCAGGATTGGAGCGCAGATTCTTTCGTTGAGACTACCGTGGCTGAGTTGAAGGCTGAGTTGGGCGACGACAAGGTCATCCTCGGTCTCTCTGGTGGTGTGGATTCCAGTGTGGCTGCCGTTCTCTTGAACAAGGCTATCGGCAAGAACCTTACCTGTATCTTCGTAGATCATGGTATGCTTCGCAAGAATGAGTTCCGTGATGTGATGGAAGATTACAAGTGCTTGGGTTTGAACGTGATTGGTGTGGATGCATCTGCTAAGTTCTTTGCTGATTTGGCTGGAGTTACCGACCCTGAGCAGAAGCGTAAGATTATCGGTCGCGACTTCGTGGAGGTTTTCAATGCTGAGGCTAAGAAGCAGACAGGTGCCAAGTGGCTTGCCCAGGGTACCATCTATCCTGACCGCATCGAGAGCTTGAACATCACGGGTAAGGTGATTAAGAGCCATCACAATGTAGGTGGACTCCCTAAGGAGATGAACCTCCAGTTGTGCGAGCCATTGAAGTGGTTGTTCAAGGATGAGGTGCGCCGAGTAGGTCGCTCCATGGGTATGCCAGAGCATTTGATTACTCGCCATCCATTCCCAGGTCCAGGTCTTGCCGTTCGTATCTTGGGCGACATCACCCCTGAGAAGGTGCGTATCCTTCAGGATGCCGATGACATCTATATCCGTGGCTTGCGTGAGTATAAGGTGAAGTTGAGCGGTGAGGAAGCTCGCCGAGTATTGGCTGCCGGTGTTCCTGCCGACATGCAGAATGGCGAGATTGAGGTTTCTCTCTACGATCAGATTTGGCAGGCAGGTACTGTTCTTTTGTCCACCGTTCGCTCCGTAGGTGTGATGGGTGATGAACGTACTTACGAGCATCCAGTGGCTCTCCGTGCCGTAACCAGTACCGATGCGATGACAGCCGACTGGGCACATCTGCCTTACGACTTCATGGCTAAGGTAAGCAATGAGATTATCAATAAGGTGAAGGGTGTCAACCGCGTTTGCTATGACATCTCTTCCAAACCACCTTCGACAATCGAGTGGGAGTAAAGTATATAAGCAGCTTGGCTTTCATCTTAGCCAAGCTGCTTTTTTTCAAATGATTAGCTTTTGCCTCTATGAACAATATCAAGATGAGTATTTTTTTGACGGCAGGTATCATCACAGCCTATTGGGGCTATGAGCATATCGGCACGTCCCTATGGCTCATCTTGCTATGGATTTTTTTGGTCATCGCCTTTATCTGTCGCAACTTGATTTACAGTCAGTGTCTGGCCTTGTATCTTTGTCTCTTCTTGGTAGGAGGCACGCTGGCTTCTCATCAGCTGGATGCCGAGCATGAACCCATCACGCTGCTTACTAGTGCCGACCTTTCTCGCAAGGATGTGGCGCTTGAGAGAATGCACCATCTCCGGGAGCAGGTGGAGCAAAAGATGCGCAGCCTAGGGATAGAGGAGCAGGACTTTGCCGTGGTGGCAGCCATGGCATTGGGGGATAAGGATGCGCTGGATGCAGATACCCGGGAGTCTTATTCCATCTCTGGTGCCAGTCATGTCTTGGCGGTGAGCGGTTTGCATATCACCATCATCTTCCAGCTCTTCGTGATGCTGATGGGTGGTAATCGTCGAAGGAAACTTCCGCTCATCATGTCCTTGATAGCCATCTGGGTGTATGTCATGTTTATAGGGATGCCAGCCAGTGGCGTGCGTTCTGCCACCATGCTCAGCATCTATGGCTTCTTGCAGTTGTCAGAGCGTCGTTCTTCACCTATTTATATGTTAGCCTTGGCTTATCTCCTAATGGTGATATTCAGTCCCTTGTCCATTTTCAGCATCAGTTTTCAGATGTCTTTTCTTGCCGTGGGCAGCATTCTCTTGTTTTATCCCCTGTTCGGCAAACTGTATCAGCCTCAGCATCGGGTAGGGCGCTGGGCTTGGGGCATGTTGTGTGTTTCCGCCTCGGCGCAGATAGGAACCCTTCCGCTCATTGCCTATTACTTCGGCAGGGTATCGTGCTATTCTCTCTTCACCAGTTTCATCGCCATTCCTATGGCTACTGCGGTGCTTTGTCTCTGCGCCGTCATTCTCCTTTTGAGTCCCTTGCTCCTGCTGCCAGTAGCCCTCCCTATAGCAAGATGGCTCATCGAGCACATCGCTGATGTCTTGGTAGCCATCACCCAGGCTTCCAACACAGCCTTCCGTCTCATCTCCATGTTGCCCGGTGCCAGCATCGAGCACATCCATCTGGGCAAGCTTCGTCTCGTCTTAGCCTACCTTTTCATCGCCATGCTTTATCTGTTATGGAAGAAGTTGGAGCGGTTAAGCATGTATAAGATAACGAGGAATAGATAGCGCCACTTTTTGGCTTTTTATAAGGTTCTTAGGACCGATATAAATCGGAGGGTATGCGCTTGCGATAGATTCGCTTTCTTCTTTCTTTTACTAGCTCTATGATTATTAATAAGATGCTGCAAAGGTACTATTTTTATTTGACAAAGCCAACGATGAGAGGATTTTTTTCAACGTTTTGTTTTAACTTTTTCAGTTTCTTGGAGTCTAAGGAATGTAAGCTGGCAGGAAAGGCTGCGGCTGACAACAGATAAATAATGGCAAAATATGAATATAGCAGATAATGACATCATAGAGAAGATGCGGCAGAACCCCAACCTGGGGATGAAGCTGCTGATGGATGCTTACCAGGAGCGACTCTACTGGCACATCCGAAGGCTTGTCGTATCCCACGACGATGCCCAAGACTTGCTGCAAGAAACCTTTCTCAAGGTGTATCGCTCCTGGGATAGCTTCAAGGGCAATAGCAGCTTGTTTTCCTGGCTGTATCGCATAGCCACCAATGTGACGCTGAGCAGCCTTCGCTCGCAAAAGCAAGCGGCTAGTCTGCTGGATGATGCCAAGGGACTGGCGGCTGATGGCTACTTCGAGTTTGGCGATGAGGAGGTGGTGGCGCTGCAAAAGGCTATCCACTCTCTGCCGCCCAAGCAGCAAGCCGTGTTCAATATGCGGTATTACGACGAAATGAGCTTCAAGGAGATAGCTGAGGCTAACGATTGCACCGAGAGCTCGGCGAAGGCTAACTATCATTTTGCCAAGAGCAAGATAGTGGAACAAATGAAAGAACTGTATTAATTAAAAAATAGTAATGATATGACAAATGAATATAATCTTGATAGAGTAGGCAAGAAGATGCCTTATCTGATGCCTGAAGGCTTCTTCGGGCAGATGCAGGCGAATGTGCTGGCAGAAGTGGAGAAGGAGGAGATGGCAAAGGCTTCGCAGATGGAGATGAAGCATCGCCGCAAGGCTAAGCTGGTTCGCCTGTATGTGGCAGCGGCTAGTGTGGCGGCTTGTATATGCGTGGCAGTATTGGTGGGTCGCTCATTCTTGAGTTCTGACTCTGCCGCTCCCCAGCATTCGGCAGCGAGCGTGGCTTCGGTTGATAAGGCTTACGACAACCTATCCAATGAGGAGCAGCAGGAGCTGAATGCCACTTACGCCAATGATGTTTATCTCTGCATGGAGTAAGCATCGAGGGATGGATGAGGCATCCTCCTTGATAGAAGAAAAATTGATTTTTAGATTTATAATAAGAATATTTTTAGGTATGACAAACAAGATGAAGTATTTATTGGTAGCATGCTTGATGATGATAGCATCTACCTGTATGGCAATGGTGCAGCAGCCGGAAGACGGTAAGAAGCCTGGCGAGGGCAAACGTCCTAACATGGAGCAACTGACTAAGATGCAGGCTACTCGCATCTCTCAGTCACTGGGCTTGGATGATAAGACAAGCCAGAAGTTTATCACCACTTTCTGTCAGTGCAGAAAGGAGATGGGCGCAACCCGTCCTCGTCATCAGCACAAGAAGAGAGCGGAGATGACGGATGCCGAGGTGGACAAGGCTATTAAGGCTGATTTCGCCCAGGGTAGAAAGTTGCTCGGCATCAGAGAGAAGTATTACAAGGCTTACTCCAAATTCCTTACTCCTAAGCAGATACAGCGAGTATACGATATGGAGCGACAGGACATGCAGCGCTTTGCCAAGCGCTGGAAGATGAAGGGCTGCCCTAAGAAGGATGGTCAGCGCAAAGGTAAGGCTTGCCCTACCAATGGCAATAAATAGTATAAAATGTTAACTATCTTGTGATCGGAAATATCGCAAGATAGTTTTTCGCGTTTTTACTTCATCTTGTTTGTTTTCCTTTCACCATAGCTTCAAGTGATAGATAATCAGAAGCTTATGGTGAAAGGATTTTTTTATTTAGTAACTAAAAGAACCTTTTTGTTAGTAATCAATAAGATTCCTCTTTCTCGATTTCTTCCTGCGTGATACGCTTCTTGTCGATGGCTCGCCAAGCATAGATGATGTATGCCAAGACGAAAGGTATGAGGAAGGAAACGTAGGTCATCGTGCGCAGGGTAAACTCGCTGCTGCAACTATTGGCGAGGGTGAGCGAACTATCTGCATCGGCGAGCGAAGGATAGTAAGCTGTGTGGTTCCATCCTGCCAGTAAGAAGAGTACGAGTACGGTGAGCACTGTGCCGATGCCCGTAAACCAAATGCCCTTGCGATATGCCTTGCTGCGAGATGACCAGAAGATCCCCCACAATACGAGCCCCACACCTATTAATAATATAGGGATGAGCACTGGCATCTCTATCAGATTGTGGAGATACTTCATGTCTTCCTCGTAGATGCCCATGCTGCCTTGGTCTGTGTAGCCTACTTTTATCAGTACATGAATGAGGAAGGCTACGAAGAATACCAAGAAGAGGACTGCATTCTTGGGCAACTGCTGGGTGCAACGTTCCAAGATGGCTTCATGCGCTATGTTGTTCTTGATATAGAGCATGCCAAGGATGCGAGCCAACAGGAATACTGCTACGCCCAATACCAGATTCCAAGGGTCGAGCAGGGCATCTAGACCATGGCTTGCATTCGCCCATCGGCTGATGACGGGCTGTAATCCATCCATCAGATTCCCCTTGTCTATCAAGAAGTTGCTGCCGTCAAAGAAGGTGGCTACGGCTCCGCCCAACAGCAATGGTCCTACGATGCCATTAATAATCAAGCATACTTGGAATGTCTTGACTCCCAGGAAATTGCCTATCTTGTTCTGAAACTCATAGCTCACTGCCTGGATAACAAATGAGAAGAGAATAATCATCCAAAGCCAATAGGCTCCGCCGAAACTCGTACTATAGAAGAGTGGGAAGGAAGCGAAGAAGGCTCCTCCGAAAGTAACGAGCGTGGTGAAGGTAAACTCCCATTTTCTGCCTGTGGAATTGATGATGAGGCGACGCTCCTCTGGCGTTTTGCCCAGGCAGAATATCAAGGTGTTGGCTCCTTGCACGAACATGAGAAATACCAGCAGGGCTCCCAGCAATGAGATGAGAAACCACCAATATGATTGTAAGAATTCGTATGTCATGACAATGTATAATTTATAATGAATAATTTACAATTTATGATTAAGAAATTACCTTTGTTCCTTCGTATTCCGGACCTTTCTTGATTTGCTTCACCATAATGTTGATTTCCACGGCAAGCATAGTGGTGAAGAGGGCGAGGAAGATGAAGAAGGTGGTAGCCACACTGCTAGCCTCGATGTCTGATACGGCGGCATTGACTGGCAACAGGTCTTGTATCGTCCATGGTTGGCGACCGATTTCTGCCACAATCCATCCCGATTCGGAGGCTAAGTAAGCCAATGGCAGCATGGCGAGGGCTGCCAAAAGGAACCAACTGTATCGCTTGATGTCTTTCTTGTAAACCAGGAAGAGGCTGATGGCGAAGAAGAGAATGAACAGACAGCCCAGTCCCACCATCACACGGAAGGCATAGAAGCATATAGGAATGCTAGGCACCAAGTCTTTCTTGTCCTTGATATAGCCATAGCCGAAGTACTGCATGTTCTCCTGAATATCCTTCTTGGCAAGTTCTTTTTCTTTTCCTTCTTTCGAACGGTAGGTCTTGAGAGCCACAATCGCCTTCTTGCCTCTAGCTATTTTTTCTTCCACGGATGGTTCCTGGGTGCCATCAGCCTTCTGATAACCATTCAGGATGTCATTGACTCCCGGCACATATCCATTCATCGAGCGGGTGGCGAGGAAGGAGAGGGCATTAGGGAAGGCGATGCGCAGGGCTGGTTCCTTCTCCTGTTCAAAGTCTGCTTGCTGGAATGGGTTGACGGCTGCAATCACGGTGAGTCCCTCGCTTTCTCCACCATTGTATAATGCTTCCATGGCGGCAAGTTTCATCGGCTGAACCTGTGCCACTTTATAGGCGGAGTTATCGCCCGTCATGGCTGCCAGCAGGGTAGCTATCAATCCTACGCCGGCTCCTATCTTGATGCTGGAGATAGCTAGCTCTTGATGTCTCTTCTTGTAGAGATACCAGCAACTGACCGCCACAACGAATGCCGCTCCTACAATCCAAGAGGAGGTAACGGTGTGGGTAAACTTGTTGATAGCAAAAGGTGAGAGGGCTACGTCAAGAAACGAAGTCATCTCGAAGCGCATGGTGTCGGGATTAAATTCTTGTCCCACTGGATATTGCATCCACGAATTAGCCACCAATATCCACCAAGCCGAGATGGTGGCTCCCAATCCCGTGAGCCATGTGGAGGCTAGGTGGAATCCACGGCTCACCTTGTTCCAGCCAAAGAACATGACGGCTACAAAGGTGCTCTCCATAAAGAAGGCCAAGATGCCCTCGATGGCGAGTGGAGCGCCGAAGATGTCGCCTACGAACCAGGAGTAGTTGCTCCAGTTGGTACCAAACTCAAATTCCAGGATGATGCCTGTGGCTACGCCCATGGCAAAGTTGATGCCAAAGAGTTTCTGCCAGAAGCGAGTCACTTCCTTCCAGAATCCTTTGCCTGTGCGATAATAGCAAGTTTCGGCAATGCCCATGATCAGCGCCAGTCCCAGGGTGAGTGGAACAAACAGCCAGTGATAGATGGCAGTGAGTGCGAACTGTGCCCTCGACCAATCTATGGTACTAGAGGTGATGTCTAATAATAAATGTGTCATAAGCGGTAATGGTTTTATGGTTGTTATTGTTTTTGTATAATATTCTTTTTATCTATTGAGCATTTTGTTTTATCTTTTGAGCATCTCCGTGGATACGAACTCTGCCTTGTCCTTGTTTTTTGCCTTGCTATTGATATAGTCGGGGAAGAAGAAGAGTTTGAGCACCAGAAAGATGACCGCAAGTTTGATGAGGATGATGGTCCAAAGAGTCTTGCCTAGGGTCATCGTCCTAAATCCATCATAATAGAGATGGAATACCTTGTATAATAACTCATGCTTCATAAGCTCATATTTTGGTTTCGGTTGCAAATATAATGAAAATTGTATAAAATACAAAAGAAAAATGAATTTATTTTTTTGTTTTTTGTGAATTTAATAGGATTATGTATCGGTAATGTGTTCTTAATTGCTTATCCTTATACCTTTTAGTTCCCCATTCTTCTAGCTATAGTTCCCCGTTCTCATGGTGTGAAAATAGCTTTCCATATGTCTTTTGGCGGTCGTCAAAAGATTGTGCGGCGGTCGCAGTAATATCTCACTGCGGTCGTCAGATGATATTACTGCGGTCGTCGAAAAAATGTGTGGCGGTCGTCCGAAGAAGTATGGAAAGTTGTTTTTACAAGATTAAGTCCTACACTTTCAGCTCTTTAGCTCTACAGTGGTAGTTGCTTGGTTCTATATCGTCAGTTGATTGATTCTACATCATCAGTAGGCTTTGTCGTTTTCTCCTTTCACCTAAATCATCAATTTTTCCCCATTTTATTTGGTGATGTACCAGATATTGTTTAACTTTGCCGCAAGAAACTAAAAAAAAATGAAGAAAACGATATTGTCAATATTAGCAGCTATTGGAATCGGCACGGCATCTTGCAGTGCCGAGGATGGCATTGTTGTGTTATCTCCACAAGAATTTATCAGTCAGGCTAAGGCTGATACAACAGCAGTGATTCTAGATGTTCGCACGCTAGCTGAGTACGCCGAGGGGCATTTGGAGGGAGCCAAGCAATTGGATTACCTAGATGCTGAGGCTTTCGATGCAGGCGTGAAAAGCCTAGATAAGGCTAACACCTATTATGTATATTGCCGCAGCGGCCGCCGTAGCCATGGTGCTTGTGAGAAGATGAAAGCCCAAGGTTTCAAAGTCTTTGATATGGAAGGCGGTTATTTGAACTGGACAAAGCAAGGCTTGCCTGTGGTGAAATGAAACTTGTTGTAATCATGTAATGAAAGGTGAAATGGAGAAGGTGTATTGTCGAGAACAGGAAACTCCTGTAGGACAAGTCATCCTTGGAGCGATGGGTGGCAAATTGTGTCTGTGCGATTGGAAGAACAGCAAGAGAAGGGAGCAAAATGCCAATCGTATCAAGCGACTTCTGAAAGCTGAGCTTGTGGATATAACTTTTGTGCAGGAAAAGCCTGAGTTGTTGGCAGAAGCAAGTTCCTTGCAGGATTCACTTTCCATTCTAGATAAGACGGAAAGAGAACTGGCTGAATATTTTGCAGGCAGTCGGCAGTCATTCGATATTCCCCTGCTTTTGGCAGGCACTGATTTTCAGAAGTCAGTGTGGCAGGCTTTAAGTGAGATACCATATGGCGATGTAGTAACCTATATGGATGTATCCCATGCAATCGGCAATCCCAAAGCCATAAGAGCCGTATCTCAAGCCATCGGTTCCAATCCTCTCTCCATCCTCATCCCTTGCCATCGAGTAGTGGGGAGCAATGGTGCTCTTACAGGATATGCTGGTGGAATAGAAGCCAAGCGATGCTTATTGGAATTGGAGAATGGGCAAGAAAAAGGGCAAGAAAAGGGCAAGAAAAATAATAAATGTTTGGTGATGTGATATTTATTTCTTATTTTTGCATCATCATCTGAAAATAAAGGTATAGAATATGGTTGGATTACAAGAATGTATTAAGCAACTGGCTAACCTTTGATTTCTTGATATTCTTGTTTCCTGTATTGCTGAAGAAAGCTATGCGTCAAGGAGTGTTTCGTGAGTACCAAAGTCGCCATTATGATGATGCCAATATCAAGGGCAGGGTAGATGTGGCTCGCTTTATCCGCAAGGACATCCCTTTTGCTGGACATGTGGCTTATCAAACTCGTGAGTATTCAGCGGATAACGACTTGAATCAGCTCATTCGTCATACCATAGAATATATCAAGGCAAAGAAAGTAAAAGGGAAATGTCCTTATGGAAATCTTCTTTCTGGTGATGATGAAGTGAAAAGGGCAGTAAGCTTGGTCTGTGCCCATACGTTTTGCCCAAGAACTAGATGCCTGCATGGTGTAGTTTGGTATAAACATAGCGCTTATTCCGCCACGAACTTGTGCTCGAAGGGGCTCGTGGCGGAATAAACGCTATTTTTGCAGGTATTCCGCAAAGATGCGGGCGGCACTCTCTACTTTGGCTGCGCAGGGGCGAGACTTGTAGTACTCGGCGGTCCTAGGGGATGCCTCGTAGCTGGAGTGAGCCTTCTCATGACCTTGGATGCCTAAAATCTCGGCACAGATGAGAGAACCGTTCTGTTGCTTCGACTTGGCTAGAAGGTCTTGCACCACTTTGTAACAGGCTGACTTGCCCTCTCGGTCGCTGCCCTCGGTCTGTCCGCAATCCAAACCTACCAGGGTGACGATGCCAGAGACTGCACCACACATCATGCGCATTCTGCCTACGCCACCACCAAAACCGGCACCAATGCGCTTCGCCAAGTTGTCGCTTAAACCGTATAGGTCGGCAAAGGCTGCCACCACACTTTGGCAACAGCCGTAGCCTTCCATGAAATTATCTACTGCACGATGCACTCGTGCCTCCAATTCGGGAGATAAGTCCTTCTGATTCATACTATCTACCGATTATGCCAGCTTCTGTTCCTTCAATAAGTCACGAATCTCCATCAAGAGTTTCTCCTCATTAGATGGTTCTGGGGCCTTAGGAGCCTCGGCAGGCTTCTCATCTTCCTTCTTCTTGGCAATCTTGTTGACCACCTTGATGAGCATGAAGATACAGAATGCTACAATGAGGAAGTCGAAACAGGTCTGGAGGAAGTTGCCATAATTAATGGTGGCAGCCTTCAGTTCCTCGCCAGCCACATTGACGGTAGGGAGGGTAACCTTGAGGTCGGAGAAGTTGACACCGCCGATGAGCCAACCGATAGGAGGCATGATGACATCATCCACTACCGAACTTACGATTTTACCAAAGGCACCACCGATGATAACACCGACAGCCATGTCGAGCACATTGCCACGCATAGCGAATTCCTTAAATTCATTCAAAAATTTACTCATACTGTTTATTATTTATGTTTAATGTTATATACTATATATAATAAGGTGTAATGCCCAGTGAGGAGCTCTTGAGGCGGGATTGGCACCTCTTCTCATCGTGACATATTGCCTTACAGCCCCCTTTTAATAATTCTATTTTGCAATATAGAGTTGTCAGTATGGTATAATAAGTGTAAAAAACGTAGCCATATTAAAGCTCTACTATTCTTTTTTAACTTATTTAATACTCATTCTGGTTGCAAAGTTAGAAAATTTTTAGTAACTTTGCGCTCGAAAAGAAGAAAAAATGCTTTTCTAGCGTCAAAAAAGGATGTTTCAGCTCCATATATGCGCTTGAGGGCTTTAAAATAGTAATATTTTTAAACTTTAATTTAAATAATAAAGAACAATGATTAAGATTGGTATTAACGGATTTGGCCGTATCGGTCGTTTCGTATTCCGTTCTACAGTTGAGGCTGAGAACGCAAAGGAAGTACAGGTAGTAGCTATCAATGACTTGTGCCCAGTAGATTACATGGCTTACATGTTGAAGTATGATACAATGCACGGTCAGTTCGACGGTACTATCGAGGCTGACGTTGAGAAGAACGAGTTGATCGTAAACGGTAACCACATCCGTGTTACTGCTGAGCGTGATCCTGAGAACTTGAAGTGGGATGAGGTTGGTGCTGAGTACGTAGTTGAGTCTACAGGTCTCTTCCTCGCTTACGACAAGGCTGAGAAGCACTTGAAGGCTGGTGCTAAGTATGTAGTACTTTCTGCTCCTTCTAAGGCTGACGCTAACGGTAACCAGGCTGATATGTTCGTTTGCGGTGTTAACACTGACAAGTACAATGGTCAGAAGATCGTTTCTAACGCTTCTTGTACAACAAACTGCTTGGCTCCTATCGCTAAGGTATTGAACGATAACTTCGGTATCGAGACAGGTTTGATGACAACTGTTCACTCTACAACTGCTACACAGAAGACAGTTGACGGTCCATCTATGAAGGACTGGCGTGGTGGCCGTGCAGCTGCTGGCAACATCATCCCATCTTCTACAGGTGCTGCTAAGGCTGTAGGTAAGGTTATCCCTGAGTTGAACGGTAAGTTGACAGGTATCTCTATGCGTGTTCCTACTTTGGACGTATCTGTTGTTGACTTGACAGTTAACTTGAAGAAGGCTGCTTCTAAGGAGGCTATCTGCGCTGCAATGAAGGCTGCTTCTGAGGGTGAGTTGAAGGGTGTACTCGGTTACACAGAGGATGCTGTTGTTTCTTCTGACTTCTTGGGTTGCGCTTTGACATCTATCTTCGACGCTAACGCAGGTGTTTACTTGACAGACAACTTCGTTAAGGTTGTTTCTTGGTATGACAACGAGATTGGTTACTCACACAAGGTTGTTGAGTTGATCAAGATCATGAAGAAGCACAACGGTTAATTCGTTGCCTCTTAACGATTACAATATAGCGCCCAGCACATTTCGTGCTGGGCGTTTTTTTTATGCCAAGAACGAGAGGATTATTCTTGTCAAGAATTGGAGAATGTAAGAAATCTTGCCTTTTTAGATAAAAAGTTAGAGAAAAGTTTTGTTATTTCTCTAATTTGTCTTAACTTTGCGCCATGAAATATTCTATGATAACCATATTGGGTCCTACTGCGAGCGGAAAGACGAGTCTTGCCGCTGCCCTTGCTGACAAGATTGACAGCATGGATGCCTCCTTGTGGGGTGGGGCGACGAAGGGAGCTGAGATTATCAGCGCTGACAGTCGCCAGGTGTATCGTGGCATGGACATTGGTACAGGAAAAGACTTGGCAGATTATACGATCCATGGCAGAGAGATACCTTATCACTTGATAGATATCTGTGAGCCGGGCACGAAGTATAATCTCTTTGAATATCAGCAAGATTTTTATGATGCTTATCTCGACATTCAGAAGCGTGGCGCTCTGCCTATCCTCTGTGGTGGAACTGGTCTCTATATCGAGTCGGTGCTCAAGGGCTATCATCTTTCGCCCGTGCCCCAAAACCAGGAACTTAGAGACTCCTTGGCAGGCAAGAGCTTGGAAGAACTAACCGAGATGCTGAAGGTTCTGAAGGCGAAGACAGGTTCGAATATGCACAATCGCACAGATGTGGATACCGCACAGCGAGCCATCCGAGCCATCGAGATAGAGACCCACAACCTGGAGCATCCGATGCCCGAAAGGGAGTTGCCTGCCGTGGATTCGCTCATCATCGGTGTAAGTATCGACCGAGATGCACGCCGAGAGAAGATAACCCGCCGACTGAAGCAAAGATTGGAGGAAGGGATGGTGGACGAAATCAATGGCTTGTTGGATAGGGGTATTCCTGCCGAAAACCTCATCTATTATGGTTTGGAATATAAGTATATCACCGAGTATGTGATAGGCAAGACCACATACGATGAGATGTTCCGAGGTTTGGAGATAGCCATCCATCAGTTTGCCAAGCGTCAGATGACCTGGTTCAGAGGCATGGAGCGCAGAGGCTTTACTATCCACTGGATAGATGCCTTGCAACCGATGGAAGAGAAGGTTAACCAAGTCGTTGACTTGGTAAGTGAAGAGTGAAGAACGAAGAGTGAAGAATTTAATAGTTTTTAGGGCGTATGCCTCATTATTAATTCTTAATTATTAATTAAATAAAGTATTGCCGTGGCAGTAAATGAGAATAAATGGGGACTGCTGTATTGTCCTCGCGGAGGTTGGCGCAGCAACAAGCGCTGGGAGAAGATCAAGAAGGTGCTTCGTGATCAGAAGGTGGATTACGACTTCGTGCAGAGTGAGAACCAGAAGAGTGTGGAGCGACTGGTGAAGATGTTTGTCAACAATGGCTATAAGACGATAGTGATTGTGGGCGGAGACTCTGCGCTCAATGATGCCGTCAACTGCCTGATGCAACTCAATGAGGAGGAGCGCAATGAGGTGGCTCTGGGCGTGATTCCTAATGGACTGATGAATGACTTCGCTCACTTCTGGGGCTTCGACGATAGCAATATCGAACAGACTGTGGCTTGGCTTAAGCAGCGCAGAATCAGAAAGATAGACCTTGGATGCATCCGATATACCAACAAGAAGGGGGAGAAGTGTCGCCGCTACTTCCTCAACTGTATCAATGTGGGCTTTATCGCCGCCATTATGAACCTGCGCCGACAGACCCATCACTTCTTCGGTTCCCGCACCCTCTCGTTTGTCTTCTCGTTTATCCTCATGATATTCCAGCGACTGGACTACAAGATGCACATCAAGATCAACTCGGATGTTATCAAGCGCAGGGTGATGACGATGTGTATTGGCAATGCCACGGGCTATGGGCAGACTCCGAATGGTGTGCCTTATAACGGACTGCTGGATGTGTCGGTGGTATATCATCCACAGATCACGCAGCTCTTTGAGGGTATCTATCTCTTTGTGAAGGGCAAGTTCTTGAATCATAAGAGCGTACATCCTTATCGCACCAGAGAGGTGGAGGTGGTGGAAGCCTCCCATGCCTTGATAGGCATTGACGGCAGACTGATGAATACGCCGGTAGGAGAATATAAGGTAACCGTGATACAAGAGGTAATCAACTTCTTGATACCAGAATAAGATGGAGGTAACTCCTTGATGATAAAGAAACAGGGTTAATCGATGGTAGTATCGATTAACCCTGTTCTGATATTGTTTTCAGCTCATCTTCCTTGAGCAGTTTTATCTTTTTCCCTTTCAGACTGATAAGTCCTTCCTGTGCCATCGCCGACAAGGTGCGGATGGCATTGCTGGTAGTCATGCTGGCTATGTTGGCGAGGTCTTCACGGCTCAGGCTGGTGCTGAGGGTCAGTCCATCGTCCTCCATACCGTAAGAATCCTTGAGGAAGAGGAGTGCCTCTGCCAGTCGGGCGCGGATGTGCTTCTGTGTCAAGTTCACCGTGCGGTCGTCCGATTTTCCAATCTCCACGCAGAGATACTTGATGAAGAAGTAAGCGATGTTGTAACTCTTCTGCATAATCTTCATCAGCACAGCCATTGGGAAGTGTGCGATGACACAGTTTTCCAGTGCCATGGCAGCCGTCTTGTAGATTTCCTCGGCAAAGTAAGCCCTGAAGCCGAAGAATTCGATCGGCTTGATGACACGTATAATCTGGGATTTCCCGTTGATGCCCTCCTTGTAGATCTTCACCTTACCCTGAATCAGGCACATGGCATCGGTAGGAGTCCCTTCGTTTTGGTAGATGCTTTCGCCCTTCTTGAACTTTGTGATATGCAAATGCTCCTTCAGAACCGCTAGCTGTTCGCTCTCGATTCCACCCCAAAGTTCAGCAATTTGTTTTGCAATTTTATCCTTATTGTTATCTTTCTTTACAGCCATCCGTATTTTATCGTTTGCTTTTTCTGGCTGCAAAATTACAGAAAATTCTTCAAATAATCGCAGAAAATGGCTAAAAATGTGTTATTCAACATAAAAAATGAAGTTTTTCTGAAATTGTCACCACTTTCCTTTGGTCATCCCATAAAAAAGTGTTACCTTTGAAAGCAATTAATTTAGTCAACAAAAATTAAAAACCTTAATATAGATCTATGAGTTATCTAAGATTCGAAAAGGCCCTGATGACTAACTTACAAGAGTCATTGCCTAAAGAGTTGTTACGAACGAACCGCTCCGGCGCTTATTCGTGCTCAACGATTGTAGATTGTAATACGCGAAAATATCACGGATTACTTGTCGTGCCAGTTCCTGAATTGGACGATGAGAATCATGTGCTCTTAAGTTCGCTAGATGTTACAGTGATTCAGCATGGTGCTGAGTTCAATCTGGGCTTGCATAAGTACCAAGGCAACAACTACAGTCCGATGGGCCATAAGTACATTCGTGAGTTTGATTGTGATAAGGTGCCAACAACGCTTTATCGAGTTGGTGGCGTTATCCTCAAGAAGGAAGTGGTGTTCCAGCACTACGAGAATCGTATCTTGATTCGCTATACGCTGGTGGATGGACATTCAGCCACAACCCTACGTTTCCGTCCGTTCTTGGCTTTCCGCAGTGTGCGCCAGTTTACGCATGAGAACAGTACTGCTTCTCGTGACTATTCGGCAGTGGACAATGGAATCAAGACTTGTATGTATGCTGGTTATCCAGACCTCTACATGCAGTTCTCCAAGAAGAACGAGTTTAAGTTCTGCCCAGATTGGTATCGTGGTGTGGAATATCCTAAGGAGCAAGAGAGAGGTTATGCTTCTAACGAAGACCTCTACGTGCCAGGTTATTTCGAGATGGATATCAAGAAAGGGGAGACTATCGTCTTTGCAGCTTCTACATCTGAGATCAAGTCTACGGGATTGAAGAAGTTGTTTGATAAGGAAGTGAATGAGCGTGCTCCACGTGATAATTTCTTCCATTGTTTGGTCAATGCCGCCCATCAGTTCCATCGTCGTGAGAAGAATGATGATCGCTATATCTTGGCTGGTTACCCATGGTTCAAGTGTCGTGCTCGTGATACATTCATCGCTCTGCCTGGTCTTACCCTCTCTATCGAGGAGAATGACTACTTCGACTTGGTGATGAAGACTGCGATGAAGGGCTACCGTGAGTTTATGCAGGAGAAGCCCGTCAGCGTACATATCGCTGAGATAGAACAGCCTGATGTGCCACTTTGGGCTATCTGGGCCTTGCAGCAGTATGCCAAGGAGACCAGCAAGGAAGAGTGCTTGAAGAAGTATGGCAAGTTTATCCAAAAAATCATCCAGTATATTGAGGCCAACAAGCATCCTAATCTCGAACTGAAGGAGAATGGATTGCTCTATACCAATGGCAAGGAGAAGGCTGTTACCTGGATGAACTCTACAGCCAACGGTCGCCCAGTGGTACCTCGTACGGGCTATATCGTAGAGTTTAATGCCCTTTGGTATAATGCCCTTTGCTTTGCGGCAGCTTTGGCTGGTGTGCAGGGCGATGAGGCAGAACAGCAGCGCCTCTTGGCTCAGGCTGAGCAGACCAAGCAGTCGTTCCTTGATACCTTCCTCAATGAGTATGGTTATCTCTATGACTACGTGGATGGCAATATGATAGATTGGAGCGTGCGTCCTAACATGATATTCCCAGTGGCATTCGATTATTCTCCATTGTCGCAAGACCAGAAGAAGAAGGTGCTCGATATCTGTACCCGAGAGCTCTTGACTCCTAAGGGATTGCGCTCACTCTCACCTAAGAGTGGTGGCTATAACCCAATCTATGTGGGTCCGCAGACCCAGCGCGACTATGCTTACCATCAGGGTACCGCATGGCCATGGCTTGGCGGATTCTATATGGAGGCAAGCTTGAAACTCTACAAGCGCACCCGCCTGAGCTTCATCGAACGACAGATGGTGGGCTACGAGGACGAGATGTCATACCATTGCCTGGGCACCATCAGCGAGCTCTTCGATGGCAACCCTCCGTTTACTGGTCGTGGCGCCACCTCATTTGCCATGAACGTAGCAGAGATATTGCGTGCGCTCGAATTACTAGAAAAGTATCAATATTAATAATAGGAGGACTGCTATATGAAAGTATTAATGTTTGGATGGGAGTATCCTCCTCACGTATTTGGTGGCTTGGCTACTGCCAACTTTGGTATTTCCCAGGGACTTCATGCCCAGGGTGATGTTGATATTACGCTTTGTTTGCCTCATCCTTTTGGCGATGAGGACCGAAGTGCCTGCAAGATTGTGGCTATGAACAGTGTGCCTATCGCTTGGCGCGACGTAGATTATGACTACGTGCAGCACCGTGTGGGCAACATCATGGACCCTAACGATTATTTCCGTTATCGTGACCACATCTATGCTGACTTCAACTATATGAACGTGAATGACCTCGGCTGTATGGACTTTGCCGGTGGTTATCCATCTAATCTCCATGACGAGATCAACAACTATAGCATCATCGCTGGCGTTGTGGCTCGCTCAGAAGACTTTGATATTATCCATGCTCACGACTGGCTTACCTTCCCTGCCGGCATCCATGCCAAGCGAGTAAGCGGCAAACCATTGTGCATCCACGTACATGCCACCGACTTCGACCGAAGCCGTGGCAAGGTGAACCCTACGGTGTATGCCATCGAGAAGGATGGTATGGACAATGCCGACTGCATCATGTGTGTATCTGAGTTGACCCGCCAGACGGTCATCAACCAGTATCACCAGGACCCACGCAAGTGTTTCGCCATGCACAATGCCGTATACCCACTGAAGCAGGAGTGGCAAGACATCCCACGCCCTAATCATAAGGGTAAGGAGAAAGTCGTAACCTTCCTGGGCCGTCTCACTATGCAGAAGGGACCTGAGTATTTCGTAGAGGCTGCCAACATGGTATTGCATCGCACCCGCAATGTGCGTTTCTGCATGGCAGGTTCGGGCGATATGATGGACCAGATGATCTATCTCGCAGCCGAAAGAGGCATTGCCGACCGTTTCCACTTCCCTGGTTTCATGCGTGGCAAGCAGGTGTATGAGTGCTTGAAGGATAGTGATGTATATGTGATGCCATCCGTGAGTGAGCCTTTTGGTATCTCTCCTCTGGAGGCGATGCAGTGTGGCACGCCTACCATCATCTCTAAGCAGAGCGGTTGTGGAGAAATCCTGACCAACTGCATCAAGGTGGATTACTGGGACATCCATGCCCTTGCCGATGCCATCTATAGCATCTGCCACAATGAGAGTCTATTCGATTATCTCTCTGTGGAAGGCAAGAAGGAGGTAGACCAGATAACCTGGGAGAAGGTGGGTGCCCGCATCAAGGACCTGTACCTCAAGACCCTGGGATGGAAGTAATGAATAATTAAGAATTAATAATTAAGAATTATGAAGACAATTTGTTTATATTTTGAGATACATCAGATCACTCATCTCAAGCGCTACCGCTTCTTCGACATCGGTACCGATCATTATTACTATGATGACTATGAGAATGAGCGTACCATCAATGATATTGCTGAGCGTTCCTATATGCCTGCCCTGAATGCCCTTCAGGAGATGATAGAGAAGAATGGCAAGTACTTCAAGGTAGCCTTTTCTCTCTCAGGTGTGGGTATGGAGCAGTTGGAGCTGCATGCTCCTCAGGTTTTGGAGAAGTTGCAGGAACTCAACAACACCGGTTGCGTGGAGTTCCTTGCCGAGCCTTATTCTCATGGCTTGGCATCTCTCATCAATGAGGATAGCTTCAAGGCTGAGGTGAAGCGCCAGTGCACCAAGATAGAGGAGTACTTTGGCAAGAAGCCTACTGTGCTCCGCAACTCTTCGCTCATCTATAGCGACGAGATAGGTAATGAGGTAGCCAACATGGGCTTCGAAGGTATGCTTACCGAGGGAGCCAAGCACGTATTGGGCTGGAAATCTCCTCACTATGTATACCATTGCGCCATGAACCCTAAGTTGAAGCTCTTGCTGCGCGATGTACGTCTGAGCGATGATGTATCTCTCCGTTTCAACAATAGCGACTGGGATGGCTATCCACTCTTCGCCGACAACTATATGAACGAGATAGCTGCCTTCCCAGAGGAGGAGCAGGTTATCAACATCTTCATGGAGTTGTCAGCCCTGGGTATTGCTCAGCCATTGTCTAGCAACATCTTGGAGTTCCTCAAGGCATGGCCAGAGTGCGCTAAGCAGCGTGGCATCACCTTCTCTACTCCTAGCGAGATATGCAAGAAGATGAAGTCTGTGGGCGAGATCAACGTGCCAGATACCCTGAGTTGGGTAGACGAGGAGCGTGACGTAAGCTCATGGCTCGGTAACCCTATGCAGCGTGAGGCATTCAATAAGCTCTATAGCGTAGCCGACCGTGTGCGTATCGCCAACGACCCACGTATCAATCAGGACTGGGATTACTTGCAGGCTAGCAACAACTTCCGCTTCATGACCACCAAGCCAAGCAATGTAGGTTTGGATCGTGGCATCTACTCAAGTCCATTCGATGCCTTCACCAACTATATGAACATCCTTGGCGACTTCATCACCCGTGTCAATGACCTCTATCCATCGGATGTGGACAACGATCAGTTGGAGAGCCTCCTCACCACCATCAAGAATCAGGATGAGGAAATCGAGATGAAGGACAAGGAGATTGTTCGCTTGCAGGCTAAGATCGAGAAGATTGAGAAGGAAGCAGAGAAGCTGCGTGGTGAGAAAAAGCCAGCTGCTAAGGCTACAGCGGCTAAAAAAACAGCTACAGCAGCCAAGAAGGCTCCTGCTGCAAAGAAACCTGCCGCTAAGAAGTCTCCTGCCAAGAAAGTAGCAGAAAAGCCAGCAGAGGCTCCTGCTGAGCCAAAAGCATGATAGAATTTTAGATTACTCATATCATTACTCTCCCCGTTGGTCAAGCGATTTGACTAGCGGGGATTTTTTGGGGGTAAGAAAAAAGGCCGTGCCCAAGGATTTGACTCCTATCGGGCACAGCCTTTAATTATATATAAATGTATGTTCTGGGTTCAGTTATTCGTACCATTTTTCAGCTCCTACTTTGAGTTTAGCTACTGATTCTTCACCGATGGTGAAGTCACCCTTGGCTGCGTCTTTGTACTTAGGATCTGCTACTTTTGCACTTCCATCCTTGAATGCATTGACGATAGGGGGACCTAATACTTCGTTGTTCAAATTAGGACATGCATTGTAAACATTGTTCTTAAACTCTGGCACCTTAGTTCCTGCCTGGTTGCTCCAAACTGCTACTGTGTTTGTGACGATATTGTTAGTCCATTCTATTTTACTGCAACCATTGCGCACGTAGAGTAAGCGCTTACCGGATGCGTTTGATACAGAATTGATAGTACAATGGTCAACAGTAATCTCAGTCTGGTTGTCCAACTTAGCGTTGTCGTAACGGATGAAGTCACGTGCTGCACAACTATTATAGAATGTACAATTCTTCAAGTTCAAAGCACCGATATAACCCTTGCGGCAATCGAGGAAGTCACCACCATCGCAAGTGATGTCATGGATGTCACAGTTGCTAAATGTCAACTCCTTAACCTTGGCAGCTACGTTGATGTAGTAGAGACCCTTGCCATAGTTCTTGATCTCAGAGTTGGAAATAACGACCTTCTCTATGTCAGCAGCCTTCTTGAAGTTGAATGCCTGGTCGGTACTGTTGTTCAAGCTACCATCGAGTACTACGTTGTCAATCTCAACGCTCTTGGCGCCATTGATTTCGAAACGACCCTGGATGACAGGCTTTGCTGATGGGAACAAACCTTGGATAGAAACATTGGTTGCCAATACTGCAGCACTTGTGCTTCCGTCTTCGTCTCCACTTGGAATCTGATAAGTACCTGGTCTCAATACGAATGCTTGCCCATCTGTAGCCTCAGAGAGAATCTTCTTCAAGTCGTCTCCAGCCTTGACAACTGTCTTGCCGGTCAGGTCGGTGAGGGTAGTGATAATCTTGCTACCACGCTCTTTCTCGCCATTGTAAAGCAATATGGTGTACTTGGTTGAAGGTGATAAGCCTTCTACTGTTGCCTGACCAGCAGCTTTCTCCTCAGCGGTAATCTGATGGGTAGTGATGGTAGAAACGTTACCCTTGTCGTCTGTGTATTTCACAACAATCTTGGTGACATCTTCACCAGCAGGCCATTTCATCTTCACAGAGCGGTCGAGTACATCCTGCATCTCATCCACAGTCTTGAAGATTTGCTGGGCGCTTGTTCTGAAGAATACTCCATTCCAAACAGAGTTACGGCTGTTGTCATTGTCATCAATAGCCATGACGCGTGCGGAATACTTGGTGTCATACATCAAACCATCAATTGCGTAAGGAACTTCTGCAGGAGTGATGTTAGTGATGGTCTTGACTGGTGTTCCTTCGAAGGTTAAACTATCGTCCTGGAAAATCTCCAAGTTGTAGCTTGTGGCACCTGAAGACAAAGTCCACTGCAAAGTAGCACTCTCCTTGGTTACACTTTTTGCTTCTAAGTTGGTAGGTGAGAAGTTGCGACCCACAACGAGGCTAGTAATCTCATCCATTGCATCGCTGCATGATGTGAGGGTTAGTGTGCCTAACCCCAACATACATGCATATATAAATGATCTTTTCATGATTCTTCTTAAAATTAAGTTTGTTTACTCTTGTGATTAGTCACTGAGCTGACCATAGTTGCCATCATTGTTGAGCATACCATTGCTCTTGTTGATGAAGGTCTGCCAGATAGGCCAGAGGCAGTTCAAGCTTGGCTGATTTACATAGAGACCATTGATATAGTCGTCGTTGATGATGTTCTCGCCAGTCTTGCTGTCTACAAACCACTGCTTAGAAGAGTACTTGTTGTTATCGTCTTTTGTAAGAGCTTCACCTTGCTCATCTGTATCGCCATGGTTCAAACCATAGATAGAGAGGGTCTCACCGTCACTGCCCAATTTATAGTAGAGCTTGCTAGGGAGGTCGCTATATTCGCCTGTGCGGCTAGCAAGGCGTGTCAACTTCTCCTTAGCTTCAGCCATCTTCTCATCGATGATACCCCAACGGATGAGGTCTGCCTTGCGGAGAGACTCACCAGCGAACTCGAATGCACGCTGCTCTACGATGCCATTGAAGAAAGCTTCCTGGCTTGCTGTGTACTTAGCCTGGAGGGCTGCAACCTTCTCTGCTGGGAGAGCACGGTCGAGGATAGGCTTCATGTATGGCCATGCTGCTGTAGGACCGTCCAAAGCATTGATAGCCTCGGCTGCCATCAGGTAGATGTCTGCCATACGCATGTATTGCCAGTTGATACCGTCGTCGTTAGCACCAAGCTTGAGGCGGCGGTCTTTCTTCATCCACTCATAGCGCAACTTACCGAAGCACCACTTGTTGATGGCTCTTAATTGCTGGTTAGACTTATCATTGGTCAACTCCTTGCTCCATTCGTAAGGAACGCAAGTGATGTCGCGACGGATGTCCTCTGTATCATAATCATAATAGAGGTATGGGATAGGACCATTTACTCCGCCCTGAGGCTGTGAGGTATATTGATCCTTGGCATTGTGCTTGATACCGAAGGTGTAAAGTACGCGACCACGACCATCAGAGAAAGGAATCTCCCAGAGGCTCTCGTCGCCAGCTGTTACATTGTCCTGACAGAGCTTGGTAAAGTTGTCCTTGAAATTGCCCAACTTGTTGCGTCCACTGTTGATAACATCGAGACACTCCTCCTTGGCAATCTGATACATCTTGCTAGTCTCCAATTCTGGGTCCTTGCTCTTGCGGTAGCCATCGCCACGAAGACCATAACCTCCAGCGTAGAGGGCAATACGGGCACGCAATCCCTTGACGAAGCTCTTGCTTACACGCTCTGTGCTCTTGGTAATCTGGTTTTCATTTGGCCAGTAGCAGTAGTCCTCAGCCTCCTTGAGGTCGGCGAGCAATACCTTATATATAGAGTCGCGGTTGCAGCGTGGCAAGTAAACATTGGTAGGGTCGTTTGGCTTGAAGCGAGCAGGAACGTCGCCCCATCCCTTCAGTAAGTCATTGTATACAACGGCTCTCAGGGTCAAAGCCTCACCGAGCAGCTGTGCCATGTCCTTGTTATTCTCCACGTTACCATACTTACGGATGTTCTGGATGGCGAGGTTGGCACGCTCGATACCCTCATAGAACTTACCATAAGCATTGTTGTCGGTGTTCATCTGACCATTGGTTGCGATGGTACCATAGTTCCATAAGCTCTGCTTGTCATCAGTAGAACTCTTCAGAGAAGGGTATGTACCGCTACCAACCTCAAGGTCAGTATTCAAGCCGTAGTAAGGCAAGAAACGTCCACGATATGAGTTAGTCTCACCGAATGAAACGTGGATTGACATAATCTCCGACTCAGCGAGAGAATACTGTGAGAACACAGAAGTCTCATCCAATGTGGAAATTGTCGGAGCGTCCATGTCGCAAGAGGTCATCATGCCTACGAGCGACAATGAAACTAATGATAATTTTATATAGTTTTTCATTACTATCTTTCTTTAGATTGTTAGAAGTTCAAGTTTACGCCGAATACGAATGAACGGCTTCTTGGATAACCAGAGTAGTCGCATGATGGAGTCAAGCTTTCCTGACCGCTCTTCTTGATACAGTCTGATTCTGGATCGAAACCGCTGTAGTTTGTAATGGTGAATACATTATATGCGGTAGCATAGAAGCGGAGGCTGTTGATACCCACACGCTTGGTGATAGACTGAGGGATGGTATAACCCAAAGTCAAGGTGTTCAAGCGAAGGAAAGAAGCCTTCTCGATAGCCCAGTCTGTCAGCACCATCTTGCTGGTGTATGGAGACCACATGGTAGTGTTCTTGTTCATCTCTGCCAGCTTCTCTGGGTCGTTGCAGAGTGTTCCATCCTCATTGAGGTTGGTCCAGCGCTTGCCATCAGCCATCTCTGTGATCATGTTACGATACTGATACTTACCAGTCTGTGTACATTCTATCTTATTGGCATTGTAAACCTGGTTGCCTACACTGAAATTGAAGTTGGCTGCGAGGTCGAAACCATAAGCATGAGCATTGATAGCGAAACCACCAGTGAAGTCAGGGTTCACATTACCAATCTTCACCTTGTCTTCCTCACCAATCTTGCCATTCTTGCTCTTGGTGCCATCCTCATTCTCTACTTCCTGGTCAACCAGTTTCATAGATCCAGGGCGTACGGTACCGATAACGTCAGATGCATCAGCCACGCCTTCCTTCAAGATCCATTTGCCTGTAGACTCGTCATAGCCTTCGAAGTCGCTTACTTCGTAACGACCTGCGCTCTGATAACCATAGATTTCACCTACCTGGCCACCTACTACGAGCTTATACTCCTCTCCAATCTCTGAAGAAGCCCAGCGAGTTTCGGCACCGAATGTAGCCATATCACCAAGATCCTTGATCTTACCCTTGTTGAAACCGATGTTACCTGAGAGATCGATACCCCAATCCTTCTTGTTGACTGCATGCCAAGTCAAGCTAGCCTCGAAACCCTTGTTCTCAGTCTTACCCATGTTACGATACTGGTTGTCATAACCTGTACCAGCTACAGGGAACTTGATGAGAAGGTCCTTGGTAGTATTGAGATAAGCATCCAATGTACCTGACAACTTGCCATTCCACAATGTGAAGTCAAGACCCACGTTACGTGTGATGGTAGTTTCCCACTTCAAGTCAGGGTTAGCCATGTTCTTGGATGGAGCCCACATAGTGGTAAAGCCGTTTACCCAACCAGTTGCAGAACCAGTCATAGCCTCATACATCTGTGAGAGCTGACCTACAGGGATGTTGTTGTTACCAGCTGTACCGAAAGATAGACGGAGCTTCAAGTCGTCGAGCCACTTCTTGCTACCCTTCATGAAAGGCTCAGAAGAGATACGCCATGCAGCAGCTGCTGATGGGAAGTAACCCCAACGATTGTCCTTGGAGAACTTAGAAGATGCATCGGCACGGAATGTGAAGCTTAAGAGATACTTGTCCTCGAAGTTGTAGTTGGCACGAGTGAAGAATGACAAGAGCTTGTCGTCTGCGCTATAGTTGTCATCTACCTTGTTTGGAGTACCCTGTGCTGAGAGCTTCCATGCTGTGGCAGCATCAAAGTCGGTAGGGAAGTTGCGGATATCAGCTGTGTTTACGTGCTTTTTGGTGATGACATACTCATGACCAACCAAGAGGTTGACAGAGTGCTTGTCATTCTTGATGAGCTTCTTGAAGTCGTAGCTGATGGTATTTGTGTTGCGGAAACGATGGCGCTTGGTGTCTGCCAATGTGATACCTGGCTTACCTGGATAGTCAGAGAACGCATTGCGTACCTGATAAGTGGTAAGACCGAAGAAACGCTGGTCGTACTCATTGTAGTCATCGTAACCAAACTCTGTCTTTGCCTTGAAATTATCAAAGATTTCCCAACCGAATGATCCTGAGATGTTGAGCTGCTTGCGCTCTTTCTTGCGGTCATTGTCATACTGGCTGGTTACAGGGTTGTAGAGGTTACCCAAATCATCATCAGCAGAACCTGCGCTCTCGTCAAGATTCTTCAATGGAATAGGAGTATATATGAGGGCATACTTCAAACGACGGTCAGTGTCGTATGCACCTGTTGCATCGTTGGCACCACCACCACGGATGTCTGTATCAGAATAACGTGCCTGGAAGTCCAACGTAGTTCTCTTGGATGGCTTGGTGTTCAACTTCAAGCTGAAGTTGTCACGCTTATAGCTAGAACCAATCTGAATAGCCTTGTCGTTCATGTGTGCATAGCTGAATGCATACTTGACAGTTTCAGAGCCACCGGTAATGTTCAAGTTCTGATTGAATGTATGACCAGTTCTGCCATATACGATGTCCTGCCAATCGTTGCCCTCTACGTCCTTGTAGAGATCCATATCTTGGTAGTTTCCAAAATAATCAGTGTAAGAGGTGAGGTCTTTCTCATTTTTGAGAAGAGCTAATTCATACTGCCATTTAGCATAGTCGTATGGGGAAAGAGTGTCAAGCTTTTTGGCAATCTTCTTCACGCTATAATAAGCATTATAGCTCACATTGACCTTGCCTGCCTTGCCGCTCTTGGTGGTAACGAGGATAACACCATTCGCGCCACGAGAACCATAGATAGCTGTAGAAGAGGCATCTTTCAATACGGTGATGTCCTCAATGTCAGTAGCAGGGATGTCACTGATACTCTCTACAGGGAAACCATCAACGATAAAAAGAGGGTCGTTGCTTTGAGTAATTGAACCGCCGCCACGTACACGAATCTTGACATCGGCATCAGGTGATCCTTCTGAGGTTGTAACCTGTACACCAGCCATCTTACCTGTCAATGCCTCAGAAGCAGAAGCTACAGGTACGGCTGCCAAAGTCTCACTATTGACTGTAGCTACAGAACCGGTCAAGTCCTTCTTCTTGACAGAACCATAACCGATGACTACGACGTCATTGAGGGAGTTGGCATCGTCTTCCAATTTTACTGTGATGACAGACTTGCCATTTACGTTAATAACCTGAGGCTTCATACCCACGTATGAAACCTTCAATTTCTTACTGTTGCCTTTCAGTGTGATGGCAAAGTTACCATCGAGGTCCGTTACTCCCCCATTACCAGCAGTACCATCCTCGATGACTGAAGCACCGATGATAGGCTCACCAGTATTGTCGGTGACTGTACCCTTAATCACTGTCTGCGCAAAACCGTTAGCTGACATGGTCAGCGAGGCTGCAACAAGCGCAAATCTAAGTTTTTTAAAATTACCAGACATACACTTTTAGGTTAAATTATTTTTAAATAGTTGTTCTTGGTCTCTATTGTTTGTTTTCTAGATTAGCTCAGTGTTTTCTCGTGTTTTTTAGTTCACGTTTCTTACACCATTAGCTGTTCTTGGTTGCAAAAATATAAAAAAATAATTAAACTTGTTCTAGAAATATTGATTTTTATCACGTAAACGTTTACTTTGGTGTAGAAATGACAATATGGGTAGGTTGGAGCTTAGAAAGTGTTAGGAGAGGCCCTAAAAAGTTCCTCCCGAGGGCACTTGAGTGCCATGCTTACGGAACAAAGGTGCCCTCGGGAGGAACAAAAAACTTCTTCGGGGAGTGTTTGCTCTCCTATATGGAAGGGGTGACTTTTCCTGATTTCAGTAGACGCTTTTTCTTTGTAACTTCCAAAGAAAAGGGAGAAAATGTAATGGGGGAGAAAAAAAAGTGCAATGCTCGGAGGGAGCATTGCACTTTAATATAGAGTGTATGTTTGATTAATTTCTAGGATTAATCTTCTGTAGGATACCAGCGTGGGTCGCCTGCTTTCTCTGTCAATGTACCCTTCTTGATGGTGAAGTCGCCATTGGCTGGATCGGTGAACAGGTCGGTAGAGCTGTACTCCAATGCTGTGAGACCAGTGAATGCCTTGAACCAGTCGTTGGTGTTGTAGCAACCTGCTATCTCTGGAGTAGCACTACAACGGATGTTCTTGTTGGTTGCCTCATCTGGCTGCTTACTGAAGATACAGTTCAAGATGCTCAGGCTATTTGGACCGATTGTATCCTTATTGAAGTCGATGAAGAACTGACCACCACCATTTACATTATAGAATGTACTATTGCTGATAGCGATAGAGGTAGTTGGAGTCTCCTTGCTGTAGATGAAGTGCTTACCTGTAGTACAGATTGTATTGAAGGTACACTTATCTATCTTGATGTTGTCGAACTTACCCGCCTTGTTGGCATCGGCATGGATGAATGCATAGCCGCTACCACACTTGGTGAAGATACTGTTGGTGAGCACCAAGTTGCTGATAGTCATCGTGCCACCCTTCTGCATACGGAATACAGTGGTCTTGAAGTTGTCTACCTTACAATCCTCCATGCTCAGTTCGCCAATGGTACAAGCGTTCTTCTGGTTGATGAAGTAAGCAGCACCATTATCTACGAGGTTCACGTTCTGGAACTTGATGAATGAGTGGCTGCCATCAATGCCCAGTGCCTTCGTAAACTTGAGGGTAGGAGCCTCACCACCGGCAATACCGAAGAATGTAACAGACATTCCCTCAGGAATAACTACACTACCGAAATCGAGCGTTGCATCAGCCTTGATACCGATAGTCGCGCTATAGTTGGTCTCACTGCCAGCTGCTGCCTTAGCTTGACCGGCGATTTCATCGATGAGGTCTTGGTTGATCTCTGTTACGTCTGCACCCAATGTTACCTTATAGTCGGCTGCAGGCATTGGAGCAGGTGTTGTGATGGTCAACTGTCCACGCTTTACACTACCATTGTAGATGGTAATGAGGTAGGTAGTGTTGCCTGTCAATCCACTTACTACAGCTCTACCCTGTGCCTTGATTTCTTCGCTCAGGTCAAGTTGTTTCTTGGCTCCATTGTCGGTCTGTACCACTGTGATGTGCGTAACTTCGGCACCCGCAGTCCATGTCAATCTGACGTGGTCATCGAAGAGGTCGCTGGCAGATACCTCATTGAAGATCTGCTCAGCCTTGGTCTTGAATGACTGACCTTTCTTGTAATAAACCCACTTAGACTCATTGGTAGTGCTAGAGATAGACTTCACACGCATATAGTACTTGCTGTCGTTGTCAAGACCTGTCAGCACTACAGGTGATGTGGTCAGGCTCTTGTCCTCACCAAAGGTGACGATGTTGGCATTCTCTACACCTTCGTATAGTGAATCCTTGCTCAGCTCGAATACGTAATATTCAGCCTCTGCTACCTCCTTGGATGTGTACGCAGCGAATGTTACGGTGGCTGTTGTCTCGGTGGTTTCTACGGTGAGCTTGTCGCTGTTTACACCGAAAAGTCTAGAGAGGCTACCATCTACATCCCAGTCGTTGCCATCTGTACATGATGTGGCAGATAAAGCCAACGTCATCATGGATGCTGCGCCCAATATGTTTTTAATGCTCTTCATTTTTATATTCTTTTTGATGTTAAAGATGAATTAGTCAGCAAAGCCATAAGAGTTGTGAATCTTACCATTGGTTGCTGAGATTGTGGTAGATGCGATAGGCATGAGGTAACGGTTCTTGACTGGTACGTCATCGCCTAAGAGTCCACTGCTGATGGTTGGCAAGTTTGTATCTACCTGAGTGTCACTTCCTGTGCCAATCTTGCTGTTACCAAATGACTTAGCACTGCCTTGGTAGTCTGCTGCTGTCTTTCCTTGTGGAAGACCATTCCAAGTGATGCTTGAATAATCGATCTTGGTCTTGTTGGCATCGAGATAGTTGAAGTAGATAGTCTCTTGGTATGTGCCATTTTCCAACTCTGTGAGATAAGTCTGCTTAAACTCATTGATCTTCTCAATCAAGAGGTTCCAGCGAATCAAATCCCACTTGCGGAAACCTTCACCAGCAAACTCCCACTTGTTCTCATCTACCAATGCATTGAAGAACGCATCCTTGTCAGATGGGATAGCTGCCACGTAGTCCTTGGCTGCCTGCTTGGTCTTCTCAGTGAAGGCACGCTCGTGTACCATCTCCAACGCCTGGCGAGCTGTCAGTCCATTGGCTGAGCCTTCGTAGTTGGCGTCTGGGTTGCCTGCCAACTCGTTCATGCACTCAGCATAGTAGAGCAATACGTTAGAGTAACGCATTTTGACAGGGTTGATACCAGTGCAGTGCTTAGCTGTAGCCTTCTTGTTGTTCTCAAGCCATGTGCTGTTCATCTTGCGTGGATCCCACTTGCCTACATACATTCCGAATGGGGCATTGCTGAGCATAGACTCGATGGTATTGTCACCATCCTGCTTGATTTCGAAATTAGCGCAAGTGATGTCGCGGCGAGTATCACCTTCTTGGTAAGAGTAGAGTAAAGGAGCTGTCACCTTCATCTTACCAGATGAGTTGCCATAGCCATATTCTGTAGTTACGCCGTTCATACGAATACCTACAGTATAACCCAACTCACCTGTTACATTCTCACCCATAGGAATCTCGAAGAGGTTCTCGTGATAAGTCTTGTCGAGTTGCAATTTGTTAATCAATTCCCATTCATTCTCGAAAGACGGGTTCAGGTTGTGGGTGCCGTTGGTGATGATGGCACTCCAGTGGCTCAATGCACGCTCGTAGAGAGCCTTGCGTTCAGCTGCGCCTGGGCGCTGAGTAGGATATACTGGGTCGCTATAAGATGCGGTCTCGTAACCTTCCTTAGCCTGCTCACGGATTACGTAGCCTGCACGGGTCATGGCAATCTGTGCCAGCAAACCATGAGCATAGCCCTTGGTTACGTGCTCTGTGGTGTAGCCAGTTACCTGGTCAGCCCATGGCAAGTACTCGATGGCCTCGTCCAGATTGTTCATCAATGTGTCCATGATTTCATCACGGTCGGTCTTCTCCAAGTATGCGTTGCTCAAGTCAGCCTTAGAAGCTTCTAACTTCATAGGAATATCACCAAAGTAACGAAGCAAGTCGAAGTATACCATGGCACGGATGGTGAGTGCCTCGCCGAGGTAACGCTCCATCGCCTTCTGGTTGCTGCCACCTGCTGTGAGGGTAGCGCTGCTGCGGATACCTTCGATAATCTGGTTGGCGTCCTCGATGATACCATACATTGCGTCCCACTCGCCGCTGAGCTGTGACCATCCTGGGTCTGAGTTGTAGTTCATGTTACCACGCTCGCTGGTTCTGTCGGTAGCGGTACTTCCGATACCATCCACCAACTCTACGTCGCTATTGAGACATGCCTTGATGGTAAAGTCTCCTACGTAGGTACGGTCTTGACCCATACCACCATAGAGCTTGTTGACGCGCAAGCCTGTGTAATATGGAGAAGCGTATGTGTTCTCGGCAGTCATCTCGGATGGTGATGTCTGATCCAAGAAGTCGGAGCAAGAAGACAAACCTACTACGCTTGCTAATGCAAAAGCATAAAATATCTTGTTCATAATTGAATTGTTCTTTAATTAAAATGTTACATTAATACCACCTACGAATGTGCGGCTCTTTGGATAAGCTGCATAGTCTACACCTGGAGTCATAGGGTTCTTCTTGCTGCTTGTGTCAACTTCTGGGTCGTAGCCCTTGTAACTGGTGAAGCAGAGCAAGTTGTAACCTGTGAAGTAGATACGTACATTCTGAATGAAGATGCTCTTCATCCACTTCTTTGGCAAGGTGTAACCTACTGTGATGTTCTGCAAACGCAAGAATGAGCCGTTCTCTACGGCGTTGCTGGTGATGACCATCTTAGAAACACCTGCTGGGTTATAGACATTTGCATTCGCATTCAACTCGTTCAAGCGGTTCATCACATTCTCCACACCGCCATACTGTGCGATGAGGTTGGCTGATGGACGACCGAGGTTGCTTCCTGTCTCTGGGTCAATCCATGTGTAGCGGTTTGACAAGCGGAAGTCGTTCACCAAGTTGTAGTTCTTTGAAGAACCTGCGTAGAATGAGTTGGCAAGCCATGTACCATTCACAATCTTGTTGCCAAGAGAGTAGTTGAAGAACAAGTTGAAGTCGAAGTTACCTACATGGCCATCGAAGCCGAAACCACCTGTTGTGGTAGGTACGGTGTTGCCGAGGCGCTGCTTGATAGGGGCACCATTCTCGTCTACCTCTACCTTGGCTACACCAGGATAGAGAGCACCACCGAAGAGGGTATAGCTATTGTCTTTCTTGCCATCTACGAGTGCCCATGTTCCGCTTTCCTTCAAGATCAAGTCACCCTGACCTGTAGCTGCGTCATATACGGTATAGAAACCATTGCTCTTGTAGCCCCAAAGCTCACCGAGTCTGCCGCCTTCCTCTACACGGAAGTCCTCATACTTGGCGATGGTAGAACCACTCCAGTTAGAGCTCTGCCATGGGTTCTCCATGTTCAACTCGTCAATCTTGTTCTTGTTGTAAGAGATGTTGAAGTTGAAGTTCAAGCCGAAATTCTTCTTGTCTACGATGACTGCGTTCAATGCAAGCTCCACACCCTTGTTGGATGTCTTACCGAAGTTCTGATACTGTGAGGTGTAACCCGTGTTAGATGGGATGACGCTCTGCATCAAGAGGTCCTTGGTGGTGTTCCTGTAGAAGTCCAAGGTACCGCTGATTCTTCCGTTCAGGAAGCCGTAGTCGATACCGAAGTTACGGGTAACGGTGGTCTCCCACTTCAAGTCTGGGTTATAGAGATAAGAGCCGTGCTCCAACATGGCACCTCTATTCTCCTCCCAGAATGGAGCCTTGCTGGTATTGCTTGCCATAGAGTAGGTGGTAGAGAGCAAACCTGAGTTGATACGGTTGTTACCAGCAGTACCGAAACTCAAGCGAGCCTTCAAGTTAGAAAGCCAGCTCTGAGCACCCTTCATGAATTTCTCGTCAGAGATACGCCATGCCAATGCGGCTGATGGGAAGATACCCCAACGATTGTCCTTGCCAAACTTGCTGGAACCATCGGCACGGAGTGTGAAGGTTGCCAAGTACTTATCGGCGAGGGTATAGTTGATACGACCAAAGTAAGAGAGGATGTTCTCTTCTGCCTTGATGTCACCTTCGTTAGGAAGGGCTGTACCTGCTGCTGTGTTGGCAAGTACTTCCTTGATGGTGAATGAGGTTGGGAAGGCTACAGAGGTGCTGGTACGGGTTACGTCCTGGCTGCTGCTCCATTCCTGACCTAAGAGCACGTTGATGTGGTCTCTGCCACCAAAGAGCTTACTGTTGTCGTAAGTTACGGTGTTGGCATTGCGCCAGTTCTTGTTCTCTAAGCGAACGAACTGAGCCTGTGGCTGTCCGTTATAGCCATACTTAGAGTTGGTAGTGGCATTGCTACCCCATACCTGGTCTGTATCATTGTACTTCCAACCATAGCCAAACTCAGAGCGGAAGGTCAAGCCCTTGAATGGCTTCCAGTTCAAGCCTACGTTGTAGTTCTGCTGGAAACGCTTCTGGTACTTGTAGGTATCAGTCAAACGCTCTGTAGGGTTACGGCGAGTAGATGTGCTGTTGTTCTCATCATCATCACTGCTGCCAGACAAAGGCTCTACAGGGTTCCAACGTACGGTGTTGGCTACGATAGAGTTAGCTGCGCTACTCTCATTGGTATCAGCACCACCATTCAGACCATCGAGCTTGGTGAAAGCCATACGGCCATTGAAGTCGAGTGACAACCACTTGTTCAGGTTGGCATTCAACTTGGCATTCACATTGTTCTTGGCATAGCCAGAACCCTGCATGATGCTCTTCTCGTCGTTGTGGGAGAAACCGATGTTGTACTTGAGGTCCTTGGTACCACCGCTTACGTTTACATTGTACTGCTTTTGGTTACCCGTTCTGCCAAATACTTCGTCCTGATAGTCACGACCCTCTACAGACTTCCAGATATCGAGGTCGTTATAGTTACCATAATCATAGTTGCCCAATTCATACTGGTAGTAAGCATAGTCGTAAGGCGACATGGTTTCTACCAACTTAGTTACCTTCTTGTAACCAAGAGAAGCATTGAAGTTGACCTGAGTCTTACCCTCGGAACCGCTCTTGGTGGTTACGATGATAACACCATTGGCACCACGGGCACCATAGATGGCTGTAGAAGAGGCATCCTTCAATACGTCGATGCTTTGGATTTCGCTAGGAGCGATGTCGCTGATGGAGCTAACAGGGAAACCATCAACGATGTAGAGAGGAGAGTTGTCCTGAGAAAGGGAACCACCACCACGCACACGAATCTTGACGTCAGCATCTGGTGAACCCTCAGTGGTGGTGATGTTCACACCAGCCATCTTACCGGTCATAGCCTCGCTCACGTTGGATACAGGGATGTTGGCAATCTGCTTGTCGCTGATAGAAGATACAGAACCCGTGAGGTCCTTCTTTCTTACAGTACCATAACCGATTACTACGACATCATTGAGGGTGGTGTTGTCATCCTCAAGCTTAATGTTAATTACTGATTTGCCGGCAACGCTGACCTCCTGAGTCTTCATACCGATGTATGAAATCTTCAGTTTCTTGCTCTTGCCCTTCAAATCCACTACGAAGTTACCGTCAATATCGGTGACCCCCCCCATTACCAGCTGTTCCTATCTCCATGACAGAGGCACCGATAATAGGTTCGCCCGTATTGTCAGTAACGACACCTTTTACGGTTTGCGCTGAGATGCTAGTTACGCAGAACATCATGGCACCTGCCAGCGCGATTTTCTTTTTGTTAAAATTACCAGACATACATTTATTTCGGTTGATTAGTGAAAAATGTTTATTTCCTAAACCTTGTTTATTTATTTTTATTTTTTTTCTTGATTTGTTTATTCTTTTGGGTGCAAATATACGAAGATTTGTTAAAGTAGCCAAATTATTTTAGTTAATATACTACGTAAACGTTTGCGAAACGGAAAAATTGATGGCTAATAACGAAAAAAAGTGCAATGCTCCATTCTGATATGGCGCATTGCACTTCTGCTTCTTATTCTAAGAGCTTCTTATTTTACTACGTATTTCTTGTTGTTCAGGATATATATTCCCTTGCTCAGCGAAGCCAAGTCGGCTGTGGTGGCTTGCTTCTTGATCACTCTGCCGCTCAGGTCGTAGATGTTGCCTTTGCTGCCCGCTGGGGCTGTAGTGATGCCGTGGATGCCTGTAGAGCTAGCCTTGATACCCTTCAGGGTGATGACCCAGGCTGCCTGTGCATCGCCAGAGGTGAATGTCAGCGTGCCTGTGGCTGAGGTGCCGAGAGTTACGTCAAACTGAGTCTTGGTGCTGGTATCTGTGCTGCGACTTGGAAACACGTATAGGTCTGAGCCAAATGATGAGCCTCCCAGCTCGGCTAAATAGCAAGTCTTGTTGTCTTCATTGGCATAACCTGCAAAGCTGGCACTGGTGATATGTACATTCTCTGGGAGATTGATGGTGTACTGGGTGCCCTTGCTATATTTTATGGTATTTGACTTGGCTGTAGAGTATGACTTTCCATTGTCATTGGAGATGGAGCAACCATTGTCGAATGTCCATGTTAGCTTGTCTGTGCTGCTGCTCTTATAGGTGGCTGTGCTCAAAGTATAGCTCACTTCATCGCCTTCGGCTGGTGGGGTAGGAGTTTCACCAGCACCGGTGGCATTGCATTGATCATTCACAGTAGAGTCGAAGTTCTTGACCCAGAGATTGCCACTGGTGCAAGAAATCTTGGAGCCGTTCTTGAAGACGATGTTGTCTACAAATCGGATGTCGATGCCCCTCTTTGCCTTGATCTGCACATTGTCTAGGGTCACGTTCTTGATGTGGCTCTCGGGTCTGCCTACCAGGAAGATGGCATAGTTGCTGCTGGTGTCGGTGGTCTTGATGTTTTGCAGCAAGATGCCATTGTAGGTAGGAGTGGTGCTGTCAAATGCACGAGCGGCCTCCTTGTCTACGGCAGGATCGCTGTTGTATTTCTTGTCATAGTAGCAGTCCATGGAGAATGGGTTCTTCACCTTGGTCATGGTGATGTTGGTAAACTTGAAGTCTTCCTCGCCACCACCTCGCAGGGTTGTTATTCCATTCTTTGTATCGCTACCAGTCTTCAATCGTACACCGGCTGTGGTGCCATTCATCGTGATCTGGTCAAACCATACGTGCTTGATGTTATGGGTATAGCTACCGATGGATGCGCCATGACCGGTGCCGAAGTTGCAGTTCCATACGTGGATGTACTGGGCGTCGTTGTCGCAAACCACGTTGTCATCGCCATTGCTGATGTTGCAGTTGTAGATGTTGACGTATGGTCCCCAGATGCTTATGCCATCGGTGTTGTGAGATGCCTTGCCTGCTCCAGCCTCAGAAGCTGGCTCGCTGATGATGACATCGTGGATAGTGGCATGGCTAGCCTTGCCGCTGTTGCTGATGGTGATGTTCACACCTGGGGTGTTCTGAATCTTGAAGTTGCGGAGCAAGAAACGCTGACCTCTTTCGAAACGGATGAAAGCACCTGGGTTGAAAGTCTTTCCTTGCTCTCTGGCGAGCCACCATCTGGCACCCTGACCATCGAGTACAGAGGTTTCGCCCTCTCCCTCGATCACGATGTCGCTCTGGTTCTTGTTCTTGCATCCGATGAAAAGAGTCTTGTTGTTTGGCGCCTTGCCATATTCCACGAGCTTGAGGGTGGCACCTGCGCAGAGGTGGAGCACGGTCTTGCTCTTGATGCTGAGCACCTCAGTGGTGCTAGTCATTTGGTCGGTGCTGCCAAACTTCCATGTGCCGGCAGGGATTACGACCATACCACCGGTAGCTGGTACGGCGTCCAGGGCTTTCTGAATGGCCTTGGTGTTGTCGGCAGCATCGGTGGATGCACCGTAATCCTTGATATTGAAGGTGTTGGCAGCTGTAATCTCTGGCAGTTGTGGCAGGTTTACTGCTGTCCATCCCTCAGGGGTGTTCTGATTTGCTTTCTCAGTCTCTATGCCCGAGAAAGTTTGTGCATTTGCTAGCATTGGCAATGCCATGAATGCTGCAAGTACGAGTGATTTAATCGTTGTTTTCTTCATCGTTTTTTAGGCGTTTTGTGTTTATTTGTGGGCAAAATTACAATTATTATTTGGAATATGAGCCAAAAGATTGGGTAAAAGCCACGAAAACGATTACGAAAAAAGTGCAATGCTACCATTCTGGATGATCGCATTGCACTTTCGTGTTATGTTTTTATTTGATTATTTTATCTGTCTTTACCTTGCCGTTTTGGTAGGTTATCTTTCTGATGTTGATACCTGATTGGGGTGCAGAGAGCTTGCGGCCATCTAGAGTGTAATACTCAGTCTTGGCTATCTCGCTGGCTTCTGCTGCGATGCCTTGGATGCCAGTGCTTGCTGATGAGGCTACGCCGAAGCCACCCATTTCGTTTGCGGCACGTACGGCGTAGCTTACCTTGGCGTCATCCACTGCGATGCTCTTCTTGCTGGTGAGGGCGAAGAACTCGCCATTCTTCTCCACGATATACATCTTGGCATCACCTGTCCATGTCAACTTGCCATCGACTACCTGGGCTGTAATGGCTGGTAGCTGGGCTGCGAGCTCGGCTGGCTGCCAGTCGGTGAATACCTTGTCGAGGGTATAGTTGGCAGCAGCGTCGGCTGTCATGATGGTATTGTACTCATATTCTTCTGCTATCTTGCCGTCCTTCTTCAGAGTGAAATGCACATTGTTCTCGACAGGAGAAATCATGCTGCCATTCTCATCGAGGGTGTTGTATTCGTAGGGGTTCTTTGCCACTACGTTCATACCATCTATTGTCCAACGAGTAGCTGCGATATTCTTCGCTGCGTTCTGGTCCAAGATGGTGTTGAGGAAGGCACATCTTGCCTGTCCGCCCCATGAACGGCCGAAGGTGAATTTGTCCTTCTCTGTGCCGATGACCTTGCAGCCATCGAATACGTAGCCATAGTTGCTGCCATCGGTGTATGAGGCAGTGATGTATGAGCCCTTGCCAGGCTCCAATACGAGGTTGCACTTGTTGAAGAAAGCATCGCCACCGCCGCAGATGAAGTCTACGATACCGTGGATCTCTGAGTTCTCAAAGTAGTACTGACCCGAGTTGTTGTTGCTATAGTAGGTGTCCTGATAAGAGAGCATCTTCACGTTCTTGCAGATGGTGCGAGTACCCTTGTCCTGGAGGCAGACTGCACGTCCTGTGCTTCCATTGAATGGATAAGCATCCTTCAGGGTGAGGTCTTGCATGTAGAGACCTGTGCTGATGTTATAGAGGGTAGCTGTATTGCCGATGCCCTCAGCCTCTGGCTTGTTCACGATGATGGTCTTGTCCATGCTCTCGCCGATGATGGAGATGTTGTTGCCGCTGATGGTGGTGAGGCAAGCAGCGCCCAGGTCGTAAGTGCCGTTAGGCAAGAAGATGTATGAGCGAGGGGCATCGGCTGCTGCGTTAGCTCCATTTACAATCTCCAGGGCAGAGATGAATCCCTTGGCGTCTCCTGCCTTTACGGTATACCAGTTGCCCTCCTGGGTGAAGGATGGGTCGGCCATGTTGACAATGCTGAGGTTGTGGAGATAAGCGGTGCCATCGAATGAGAGGGTGTATTCGCCGCTCTCGGTAGATGGGTTCTGGAGGATGCCCATGGCTCCGTCCTTGCCTGCCTTTGCCTCGATGCTGCCCACAGCGTTGCCCTTAGGGTCGGTGAGGGTGATGTTGCCTGCTGAGTATGCGCAGAGGTTCATCTTGATGTAGCCCTTGCCTCCCATCAGGAGTTTGATCTTGTCGTCAGCTGAGAATGTCCAGCCGTGCTGAGTACTATGCCATTTTGCCTTGCCCTCAGGACAGAAAGCCTCATGGTCGTCAGCGCAGAAGCCAGACATCTGCAGGTTGAAGTCATAGCGAGCAGTAGGGCTAGCTGTCTCTATGTCAGTTACGAGGGCGTAGAGCTTGAGGTTGCCCTTGACAACATCATTTACGGTATATTTCTTCTCGTCAGCCTTGAGCGATGTGCCCCATCCACGGAACTTCTTGCCCTCGGCTACGGTTACTTTCTCTTCCATACCCTCCAGGAAGGCTGTAATCCTTGAATCCTCCTGCACGGTCTGTGTGCCGAGTACGGTCTCGCCATCTATATTATAATAGGTGAGGGTATAGTTCTCGTAGATGTCCTCACCGCTCAGCTCCACATTGCCATAGATGCAGAGGTCGGTAACGTAAGCGTTCTGATTCAGGGTGAAGTTCTCGAACTTGAGCTGGCAGTTCTTGCGGTTCACCTCGATGGTGAGGTCTTCGCCCGAGCTGGTTACGATGCTCTTGTTGTGGAGCACTACCCAGTCTGCATCGCCATCTCCCTTTACGGAAATCTTGATGCCACGGTTGCCGCCTGTGGCAGCCTGATGCAGGGTTATCTTGGTGATGTTAGCCAGTGCCGATGTTACTGCGCTAGGCTCGGCTGCGCTGTATTCGCCAGTGTATTTGGCTATCTGCATGAATCCCTTATGGTCGGCAAACTTGGTGTCTTTTGGGGAGATGCCTACGCCATTGAGGGTGAAGGTAAATGCCTCGTTGCTGTAGCGGGTCTTGAGCTCCACCACTTCGTTGGTAGCCTTCTTCCTGTCTACAGCCTTCCAGTCCGTGAAGTCGGTGGTGTAGAGAGCTTTCTCTTTGATGACGCTGGTTTGTGCTTTGGCAATGAATGCCAAGATGAGCATCAGACTCATGAGTCCTAATCTTAGTAGATTCTTTTTCATTGTTCGTTTGTTTCTAGGTTTATTATATATTAATAATGTGAATAGTTTCAGAATGTTGCTATATTCTTCTTTTCATCGGCAAAATTACACTTATTTTTCTGTATATGATGCATTCTGCTTTCATTTTCTCACGCAAACGTTTTCGTTGATTTTATTCATTTTGGTTCAAAATTTCGTTCTAATCTCATTTTATTCTATTATCTTTGCCTGCGAAAACAATAAACTTAGAATATAAACTTAAAAACGTAACAATTATGAAGAAATTCTTTACTCTTATCGCCGCTGTCGCTATGGCAGCAAGTATGAACGCTCAGACTACACTGATAGACTATCCTACAAGCCAGGATGGTATTACATTGCACAATGCAGATGATGGTATCTCTTTTGGTACTGTTAAGATTCATCTGAATAAGGATAATGTAAATGTTATTAAGGTAGGTAAGAGTTATTCAGCAAGTGATGTCGTTACCGATAACTTCGTGGAGTTGACTACAGAGGGCGGCTTCAAAAAAGGTGATGTAGTAACCATCGCAGGTGCTTTTAATAATGCTGATGATACAAAGAAAGCTGCTATAGCTATCTTCACTGGTGCTGTGGGTGAAAAAGCAACCGCATTGTTCACAACCAAGCAGTTTGTTAATGGACGCCTTGTTGCTGATGAACCAGCAGAAGAGACTTATACTTTGGCAGCGGATGCTGCTAGCTTGCAGTTAGGTCGTAGTGGTAATACCGCAGCTTGCATTACTAAGCTTACTGTAGTTCGTGGTGGTGGCGATGCCACTGGCATCAGCCCTGTCGAGGCTGCATCTGCTAAGCAGGGCAAGACATACAATGTGGCAGGTCAGGAAGTATCTGCTTCTTACAAGGGCTTGGTAATCAAGAACGGCAAGAAGTACGTGAAGTAATTGAAATATTTTATAGGTTAAAAAGTATATTTAGAAAGAAGAGGGTGCTCCGTTTCTAGAGAGGGATGGCAGTATCCTCTTTATTCTTTCTCGCAAACTACAATTTTCACAAATTACACATATCAAAACTAAATCAAAAGGAAAGAAAAAATGAAGAAAATCTATTCTTTGCTCGCAGCCATGCTCATCAGCCTGCCTATCGCAGCCGCCAATGAGCAAACCATTACCGTCAATGGCTTCCTGGTGGACAAGGTGGTGAAGGTCATCTCCTTCGAGGGAGACGACCTGGTGCTTATCTATACCGATGATACATCCGAGCGCGAAGACATGGAGCTGGTATTCCTCGCCTTCACTTATGATGGATCTGCTACTGGCATCCAGCAGCCCACAGCCCAGCAGGGCGAGAAAGTACAGCAGGTATATACTCTGAGTGGAGTGGCAGTGGGCAAATCGCTCCAAGGCTTGCAGCCCGGTGTCTATATCGTAAAGGGAAAGAAAGTGCTCATCAAGTAATCTCATCATCAGAAAAATAAGATATAAAGATATGAAGAAGAATCTATATTCCTTGGCTCTCTTGCTCTCAGCTTCAACCCTCAGCTTGGCGCAAAACCAGATGGTGGTGAGCCTGAATGATGGCCTGGATGCCAAGTATTACAATACCGCCGATGTCAAGGTGAACATCGACTCAGAGAAAGGATCATTTACCGTTACCGACTTGGGCGGCTCGGTGCTCGATGCCTTCCAGAACCAGGTGCAGAAGGTGAGTTTCGTGAAGGGCAAGGTAGCCATTCAGCAGGCGCAGAGCTGGCTACAGAGTGCCTTCGTGGAGTGGCTGCCTTTTGAGGGCGCTTCCACCTATCATGTATATATAAAAGGTGGGCAGTATGCCAACTTCACCCAGCTAGACCAGCCGCTGGTCAGAGACTATGGCAGCTATGGCAGAGCCGATGCCCTGGGGCTGAAGGCAGGCACGTATGAGCTGAAGGTGGTGCCTGTGGTGGGAGGCGAGGAGAAGCTGGATGCCGCTCGCACGGTGCAGGGCTTGCAGGTGCGCAGCTTCGATCGCTCGGGCTTCGCCTTCCAGGGCGCTAAGACGCCTGGTGCCTACAATGCCGATGGCACGCTGAAGGAGGGAGCAGTGGTGGTATACATCACCAAGGACAACATCGACACCGTGGAGCTCGATGTGCTCACCAGCTCCAAGGGCACCAAGACCCATTGCGTGGGCTTGCAGGACATCATCAACCATGGCATCAAGAAGGGAGTGGACACCCGTCCGTTCTGCTTCCGCCTAATAGGGCAGATAGGCATTCCCGCTACTGCCGACAAGGGCGACATCGTGCTGGATATGAACGGCAAACAGGCATGCGCCGGACTCACAGTAGAGGGAGTGGGCAATGACGCTGTGGCTAATGGCTGGGGCATCCGACTGAAGGGCTGCAACTATGCCGAACTGAGCAATGTGGGCTTCCTGAATTGCTCCAGCGATGAGGGCGACAATGTGGGCTTGCAGCAGGACAACAACTATATCTGGGTACACAACTGCGATATGTTTTATGGCCATGCTGGCTCCGACAAAGACCAGGTGAAGGGCGATGGAGCCCTGGACTGCAAGAAGAGCAACTACGTGACGTTCTCTTATAATCACTTCTGGGACAATGGCAAGTGCAATCTGCTGGGTCTGAGCGAGAATAGTTCCGACTATTACATCACCTACCACCATAACTGGTACGACCATTCTGACAGTCGCCATCCACGTGTGCGTTACTACTCAGCCCACGTATACAACAATTATTATGATGGCAATGCCAAGTTTGGAGTGGGCAGCTGTCTGGCCTCTAGCGTGTTCGTGGAGAACAATTATTTCCGCAACACCAACAAGCCGATGCTCACCTCCATGCAGGGCTCCGACATAGCCAGCGGCGCAGGCACCTTCAGCAAGGAGGATGGCGGCGTGATCAAGGCATTCGGCAATGAGATGGCAGGGATGAAGAGCCTGAGGTATGTACCTTATAGCAAGAATCAGGTGGAGTTTGACGCCTACGATGCCAAGACCCGAGACGAGAAAGTGCCATCCGCGGCGAAGGCAAAGAAGGGTGGGGCGGTATACAACAACTTTGATACCGATGCCAGTGTGATGTACACCTATCAGCCCGATGCGGCAGTCGATGTACCCGCCATCGTGAAGGGCAAGTGGGGCGCAGGCAGAATGCAGCACGGTGACTTCCAGTGGCAGTTTGATGATGCCAAGGACGATGCCTCCTATGATGTGAACCAACCGCTCAAGGATGCCGTGATGGGATATAAGACCAAGCTCGTGAAGATATTTGGAGAGTAAATATAGTTTCTACGCCATACTCCTCTCCTTAGTACGTGATTGGCTGTAAGAAAAAACGTCGTTTCTTTGAGTGATAGCAAAGTGATAGCAGGAGTGATAGATAACCCCCATTTTTAGAGTTATCTATCACTCCTGCTAAATATTTATGTTATTAAATATCAGTTGATTAAATTGACTCTACTATCAAAAAGTGATAGCAGTGATAGCAATTTTCGCAAACTTTTCTTTTTCTATGTAGAATAGCTTGTAAGTGGATCAATCGCTCAGCCCTTGCTGCTCCATCTCCAGGCTAGCCCAGAGGAATGGGCCCACGCCCTTGGCATCGTTGTCGCGGATAGGCTCGCTCATATAATAGTCGAAGCTGCCATCGCGCTTGTAGTTGGGCTTGGTGACGTAAGGACCAGGACCAGGACCCAAGCCGCTCACGGCGCAGCACTGGGTGAGGCTGATGGTCTTGTCTGGGTTCACTCGGATAAAGTTTTTCAGGATGCCCTGATATGCCTTGATTCCGGCATCGCGATACTGCTCGGAGAGATAGCCCTTGCGATAGCCCTTCAGGAGCACGTAGGCAAACATGCTGCTGGCGGTGCTCTCCAGGTAGTTGCGAGGGTCCTTCACGTCCATCACGTCATACCATACGCCGGTCTTCTTGTCCTGATATTTCACTACGCTTGCCATCGCCTTGTTCAAGAGTTGGATCACTTCGCCACGGCGGGCATAATCCTCTGGCATGGCGTCCAGACACTCGGTCATCGCCATCACATACCAGCCCAGGGCTCTAGCCCAGGTGTGCTGGCTCTTGCCGTCTTCCTTGTTGGCCCAGAACTGCTGGTGAGTCTCGTCCCAGGCGTGCTTCCAGAGCTGGGTCTTCTCATCGTAGGTGCGCATGTCGGTTTTCACCATCTGGTCCACTGCGTCGTCCCATATCTTCTTTGCCTTCTTAGGCTTCAGGTTCTGGGCGGCATACTGGCAGTAGAATGGCAAGCCCATGAAGATGCCGTCGAGCCATACTTGGTTGGCATAGATGGCCTTGTGCCAGTAGACGCCCTCCTTGGTGCGAGGCTGGTTCTGGAGCTGCTTGAAGAGAGTCTTCAGGGCTAGCTCGTTGCCCTTGGTAGGGTAGAGGTTCTGCATGCGCAGGATAAACTTGGCGGTGCGAACATTGTCCAGATTGAAGTCTTCGTACTTATAGCCTGTGATGTTGCCCTTCTCGTCTATCATCTTGTCAGGATATTCCTGGAGATAGCGGATGATGGAGTCGCTGCCCAGGTTGATGCCCGAGCCTTTCTCCTTATAAGCAAGGTAGGTATCGAGCATACCTTCCATCTCAATGCCCATCACATAGCTCCAGCGTGGCTTATTGGGGCTGAAGTCGAGGTGGTATGGGCGAGGCACACGCTGCATCTCGCTGTAGGTGAGCCACTCAGAGTAGGTATGGAATGGGCGGTCTTCAGGATTGAGCACCAGCGAACCGTTGATGGTGAGGTTCTCAAACTTCACGTCCTTGGTCTTGCCCGTTATCTTCACAGGGTCCTTCTGCACACCCTCGAAGTGGCAGTTCTTCACAGTGATGTCGGATACGTTCTCCACCTCGTTTCTGCCGATGATGAGCACGCCATAGTTGCTCTTCTGGCAGGTCACATCCTCCATGCTCACTTGGCGCACGGTAGGCTCGAAGCCACGGTAGCACAACTCTCTTGGCTCGTAGTCGAGGTTGATTTTCAAGACGGCTTCCTTGCACTGGCCCACGGTGATGTGGCGCATATTGATGTTTTGGATGAGTCCGCCACGGCAGTTGTTGGTCTTGATGCGGAGGATGCGCTCCAGGTGAGGGGAGTCCATCACGCAGTTCTCGGCGTATACATTCTCGCATCCGCCAGAGATCTCAGAGCCGATGACCACGCCGCCATGTCCATCTTCCATCTTGCAATTGCGGATGATGATGTTCTTGCTAGGCTGATTCCAGAGACGACCGTCATTATTTCTGCCGCTCTTGATGGCGATGCAGTCGTCGCCGGTATGGAACACGCAGTTCTGGATGAGCACGTTCTCGCATGCCTCTGGGTCGCAGCCGTCGCCGTTAGGTCCTTCATTCCATACGGTTACGCCATCCACGGTTACGTTCTTGCAGAGCAGTGGATGGATGACCCAGAATGGGGAGTTGAGCACCTTGACACCCTGGATGAGGATGCGCTCGGAGCGAACAAAGTTGATGAGCTGAGGACGCAAGCCCTGACCCAAGCCAAACCTGCGCTCATCGAAAGCCACACCGTCCTCGGCTTGCTTGAGGAGCTTGGCACGAGAGCCCAGGCACTGAGCCTCCTTGGTTTCGCCCTCCTTGTAGTTGAAGCGCTTGTGTCCGCTCATAGGCCACCAAGTGTCCATGTTGCCGCCGCCATCGATGGTACCCTTGCCGGTGATGGCGATGTCGGTGGCCTTGTAGGCGTAGATGCATGGCGAATAGTTCCAGCAAGCCAGTCCCTCCCATGAGGTGCGCACCAGCGGATAGAGCTTGGTATCGAAGGCAAACTGCAGGGTGGCGCCTTCCTCCAAGACGAGGTTGACGTGGCTCTTCAGTTTGATGGCTCCCGTATGCCAGGTGCCCTTAGGGATGATGACGCTGCCGCCACCCTTCTGGGATGCCAGGGAGATGAGCTTGTTGATGGCCTTCTGGTTCTGGGCTGCCGAGTTGGACAGCTTGGCACCAAAGGAGGTGATGACAAACTTGCGAGCAAACTGCTTGGCGGCTGGTTGCTCGATGCTCTGCTCGATGCGCTGGTACTCGGCATCGTCCCAACCCGAGGCAAAAGCGCACACTGGTAGCAGCCATGCTAACAATAAGGTCTTAAAGAATTTCTTCATTTTTGTTTTGCTTTAACTAGATTATGTTTAATTTTATGGTTTATTTTGGGGCAAAGTTACACATTTTATTTCTATTTAGCGTCTACATTATGTTAAAAAATTGATTTTTGCGTTAAAGATTTGGTCGTTATAAATTTTTAATGTACCTTTGTAGCGATATTTAACATTTGTAACACAATAAAACGACAGATAGCCTATCGAATAGACATTTACTTAATGACTATAAAAAAATAGATTAAGAAATGAGAAATCTAGAAGAAATGACAGATGAGGAGTTGGCCTTGGCTTACGTCGAGGGCAACAATAAGGCTTTTGACTTGTTGCTAAGTCGCAACGAGGTGAAGCTCTTCTCATATATTATGTTCATCGTGCATGATGAGCATCAGGCGAATGATATCTTCCAGGAGACATTTGTCAAGGCTATCGTGAAGCTGCAAAACCGACAGTACTCCAATAATGGTCAGTTTAGCTCCTGGCTGATACGCATAGCCCACAATGTGATCATTGACGTGTATCGTGAGCGCCAGTGCCACAAGCCAGTGGTGCCCAATGTGAACAACGACCTATCGTACCTGAGGGGCGACTCGGTGATGGATAGCTATGCCGAAAGGGAGATGGTGAAGACGCAGGTGCTGAGCGACGTGAAGAAGCTCATCATGTTCTTGCCCGACAATCAGCGCGAGGTGATATACATGAAGTATTACCAGGGACTGTCGTTCAAGGAGATAGCCGAAATCACCAATGTGAGCATCAATACCAGTCTGGGCAGAATGAGATATGCCATCCACAATCTGAGAAGGATGGCTAAGAAGCATCATATCGCATTGCAGTTAGATTGAGCCGAATCAAAGTGAGGGCTCTCTAACTGCGAATACCTTTTTATGATAAGTTTAATCTTCTAGCTGCTTGAGCTCCTTCAGCGCATGGATGGTGGAGTATGGGTCGGTGCTCTTGAATACATAGCTGCCGCTTACCAGTACGTTGACTCCTGCCTTTACCAGTCTAGGGGCTGTCTCTGCCTGCACGCCGCCATCAACCTCGATGAGGGCATGGCTGCCGCTCTCCTTGATGAGTTGGCGCAGACGACCCACCTTCTTGATGGTGTTCTCGATAAACTTCTGTCCGCCGAAACCTGGGTTCACGCTCATCAGCAGCACCATGTCTACATCCGTGATAATGTCTTCCAGTACGCTGACTGGGGTAGAAGGGTTGAGGGTGACGCCAGCCTTCATGCCTGCTGCGTGGATCTGCTGGATGGTGCGATGCAAGTGGACGCAAGCCTCATAGTGCACATTCATCATCATGGCACCTATCTTGGCGGTCTGCTCGATGTATCGCTCAGGGCGCTCTATCATGAAGTGAACGTCGAGGGGCTTGGTGCAAGCCTTGCCTACGGCTTCGAGCACAGGAAAACCAAACGAGATGTTGGGCACGAATACACCATCCATCACGTCCATGTGGAGCCAGTCGGCCTCACTCTTATTGATCATTTCTACATCGCTCCTCAAATCAATGAAGTTGGCTGAGAGGAGAGAAGGGGATACCAATGTTTTCATCTTCTTCTTCTATTGTTTAGTTTAAGCAATACGCCTTGTCGTAAGATGAGTTCATCTTGAGCGAGCGATAGGTGTATGCCAACTGCTTGATGAAGTAGATGGTCTTTGCCGACGGTCTTAACTCTTCAGAAGTAAAAATATGCTTCATAGGCGTATACTTTTTATTTAGTTGTTATTAATATTATATTTCTCAGATATCTTCATGTCCGCTTATGGAAATGGGTCATATCTACTATCTTAACGGAGTGTTTGAGCCTTTATTACATTTTCTTGAAGATATTTTTATTTTTTCAGTTTTACATATATAATAAGGTGTAAGGGGGTATATGAGGGGCGAGGAGTTAGAAAAATCGACAAAATTACATGAAAATGAAAAATTTTTCGATAAAAAGTTTGTAGTTTGCAAGAAAAAGTGTACTTTTGCAATTGAATAATAAAATCGATAGTTAAAAAGTAACATCGGTTGGAAAGTTTAACAATAAATAAAAGAAAAGAATTATGATGACAGCATTCGTATCTACAGCATGGTGGTGGCGTAACTCGGGATCTAGAAAGTCGTGAGTCGATAAGCCGTGTGGATATGAATCCAAGATATTGAGAGGCCTGCCGTAACTTACGACAGGCCTCTTTTTCTTAAAGAGACATTGGAGACTCTGCTTGTAGTCTAATTCTTACACAACTGAGTATTAACAACATAAAATAAATAGGAGATTAGGATTATGGAAATGAAGGACATCCTGAACAGAATGTTGAACCACGAGGAGTTGACTCGTGAGGAGACCAAGGAGATTATCGTAGGTATCACCAAGAGTGAGTTCCCTGAGGAGCAGATTACAGCCCTCTTGACCGGACTCCAGATGCGTGGTGTGACGGTAGACGAGCTGCTCGGCTTCCGTGATGGCATCCTTGCCACTGGTGTGCCAGCCATCCTGGACTGCGACCGATACATCGACGTAGTGGGTACGGGTGGTGACAGAAAGAATACTTTCAATATCTCTACCACAGCCTGTTTCGTGATAGCTGGAGCGGGATATAAGGTGGCTAAGCATGGCAATTATGCCGCTACTTCTGTGAGCGGTGCTTCTAACGTAATCAAGAACCACGGCGTGGAGTTTACCGACGACATCGACAAGTTGAACCGCTGCATCAATGAGGCGGGCATTGTATATCTGCATGCGCAGCTCTTCGCCAAGGCGATGAAGTTTGTGGGACCTATCCGCAAGCATCTTCAGTTCCCTACGGTGTTCAATCTCTTGGGCCCATTGGTCAATCCTAGTCAGCCTAAGTGCCAGTTGCTGGGTGTGGCCAACCTCGACCAGATGCGCCTCTACAGTCAGGTATACCAGAAGATAGGCATTGACTACGGCATCGTGAACAGCATCGATGGCTATGATGAAATCTCGCTTACGGGCGACTTCAAGGTGACCACCAACAACTATGAGAAGATTTTCAAGCCACAAGACTTGGGCTTCGACATCGCCAAGCCAGAGGAAATCAAGGGTGGAGCCACTGAGGAGGAGGCCAAGGAAATCTTTGATGCCGTGCTGGAGAACAGAGCCCTGCCTGCCCAGAAGAACATCGTACTGGCAAATGCCGCCTTCGGTATCCAGGTGATGGAGAAGGGCAAGAAGAGCATCGAGGAGTGTGTGGAGATAGCACGTGAGAGCATCGACTCGGGCAAAGCACTCGCTACATTCAAGAAATTTGTGGAACTGAATAGTTAAATTTAGGTTGAAAATTGAAAGTTGAAATTTGAAATTTATGATAAGACTTTGTAGCTGAGAAATAATTGGTTTCTGAGAAAAAAATAGAAATATAAGGGTAATCATAAATTTCAACTTTCAATTCTCAACTTTCAAAAACTAAAAAAGATGGATATACTGGAAGAGATTGTCGCTCATAAGCGAATAGAGATAGACCAGCGCAAGCGATTCATTTCGCCTCGCCAGATGATAAGCCTCACCGAGCAGAAGATGCAGGAGAATGATGGCTTGACTCCAGGGGGCAGCATGAGGGAAGCGCTGATGAGCTCGGAGACGGGCATCATCGCCGAGTTCAAGCGCAAGTCGCCCAGCAAGGGCTGGATCAAGGAGGAAGGCAAGGCTAGCGTCATCCCGCTGAGCTATCAGCAGAATGGGGCATCGGCACTGAGCATCCTCACCGACATCGACTACTTCGGTGGCTATGATGAGTTCATTCAGGAGGCTCGCCACGTGGGCGTCTCTATACCTATATTATATAAGAACTTCGTCATCGAGGAATATCAACTCCTGCAGGCTCGATATTGTGGGGCTTCGGCAGTGCTCTTGATAGCTGCCTGCCTACAGAAGGATGAGTGCAAGCGACTCCTGGAGATGGCACATCAGCTGGGACTGGAGGTGCTGCTGGAGATGCACAATGAGCGAGACTTCGAATATGCGGAGCTGGAGCCGGACATGTATGGCATCAACAACCGCAACCTCGGTACTTTCGTGACGGATGTGGAGAATAGCTTCCGACTCTCGGAGCAGCTGCCGAAGGATGTGTGCCGAGTGAGCGAGAGCGGAATCTCCAATCCGGAGACCGTGAAGAGGCTCAGGGAGGAAGGCGGATTCAGAGGATTTCTCATGGGTGAGCAGTTTATGAAACAGGCTGACCCTGGACAGGGGCTCAAGGAGTTTTTGGAGAAGCTGTAGATATATCTCACACGGATTTCATGTCTCCCCCCGGATTTCACGGATTTTCGACCAGTTCGGACTTTTGTCGGGGGACGTGTAATTCTTAATTCTAAATTATTAATTCTTAATTAAATATAGCATGGTTGTCAAGGTATGTGGCATGCGCGATGCCCAGAACATTCGCGAGGTAGCCCAGTTGGGCGTAAGTGCATTGGGATTCATTTTCTATCCTCAGTCTCCACGATGCGTTAAGGAACTAGAGTATGGGGACAGCTTTACACCTGCTTTGGTGAGAGGCGAGGCGGATATGCAGATTCCAAGAATCGGCGTGTTCGTGGACGATGATATCGAGAATGTGCTGATCCAGTCTATGCGTTTCAGCCTGAATTGCATTCAGCTCCATGGCAATGAGACTCGCGAGTATTGTGAGGACTTGAACCAAGGCTTCAAGGAACTCATCGAAATGTTCAACAAGGAGGCTCAGAAGCTCAATCCTGATGCCGAGCCATTCGATGGACGCATCCAGATTATCAAGGCCATCAGCGTAAACTCTGCCGAAGACATTCAGAAATATAAGGACTATGTAGGAGCTGTTGACTACTTCCTCTTCGATACCAAGTGTAAGCAGAAGGGTGGAAGTGGTGAGCAGTTTGATTGGTCGGTGCTCGATGCATACGATGGCGATGTGCCGTTCCTGCTGAGCGGTGGCATCGGTCCGGATGATGCGGAGAGAGTGAAGGCCATCAAGCATCCTATGTTGGGCGGCATCGACATCAACTCTAAGTTTGAGAAGGAGCCGGGCATCAAGGATGTGGAGAAGATCAAGAAGTTCCTCGAAGAATTAGGATGATTTTTTTTTAGGCACGTGTGATCCGTGACAAAAATAAAAACGTAAATAATAGATTAGAACAATGAACAAGATAAATCAGCTTTTTGCTAACAATAATGACCGCAAGCTATTGAGCTTGTATTTCTGTGCTGGCTGTCCTACCCTGGAGGGTACGGGCGATGTGATCAAGGCAATGGAGCGCAAGGGCATCGACATGATAGAGGTGGGCATCCCTTTCAGCGACCCACTGGCTGACGGACCGGTGATTCAGAGCGCTGGTACCAAGGCATTGAAGAATGGCATGACGGTGAAGACGCTCTTCGCCCAGTTGGCTGCCATCAAGGATGAGGTGAAGCTGCCACTGGTACTGATGGGCTATCTGAATCCTATCATGCACTATGGCATCGAGGAGTTCTTCAAGAGTTGTGTGGAGAGCGGCGTGAGCGGTACCATCATCCCAGACCTGCCTTTCGATGACTATCTGAAGGTGGTAAAGCCTATCGCCGATAAATATGATGTCCGTGTCATCATGATGATTACCCCAGAGACCAGCGAGGAGCGCATCCGATTCATCGATGAGCATACCGATGGCTTCATCTATATGGTTAGCTCGGCTAGCATCACGGGAGCACAGAGCAACTTTGGCGATGCCAAATTGGCTTACTTCAATCATATCAACGGCATGAACCTGCGCAACCCTCGCATGATAGGCTTCGGTATCAGCAACAAGCAGACCTTGACCAGTGCGCAGGACAATGCGGCGGGTGCTATCATCGGCAGTAAGTTTGTGACATTATTGAATGAGACCGGAGACCCAGACAAGGCGCTCGATGAACTCTTCGAGGCGCTGAAGAAATAATTAAGAATTAATAATTAAGAATTAATAGTTGCCTTGCGGAATATAGTTTGCTTAAAGTAAGGTTTAGAAAAAACTGTAAGAACTGTAAGTGTAAGGGATTTTGTTAATTTTTGATTAGAACAAGGGCGCTAGCCTAATTCTTAATTCTAAATTATTAATTATTAATTATAAAAGACGATGTATCAAGTAGACGATAAAGGATTTTTTGGAAAATTCGGAGGAGCATACGTTCCTGAGATATTATATAAGTGTGTGACTGAACTCCAGCAGGCTTACAAGCCTATCATCGAGAGCGAGGAGTTTAAGAAAGAGTATCATCAGCTCTTGAAGGACTATGTGGGTCGCCCTTCGCCTCTCTATTATGCCAAGCGCATGAGCGAGAAGTATGGCTGCCAGCTCTATCTGAAGCGTGAGGACCTGAACCACACGGGTGCGCATAAGATAAACAATACCATTGGACAGATATTGATGGCGAAGAAGATGGGCAAGACTCGTATCATCGCCGAGACGGGAGCTGGACAGCACGGCGTGGCTACAGCCACCGTGTGTGCGCTGATGGACATGGAGTGCGAGATCTTTATGGGAGCCACCGACGTGGAGCGCCAACATACCAATGTGGAGCGCATGAAGATGCTCGGAGCCAAGGTTCACCCAGTGCGCACGGGCAATATGACCCTGAGCGATGCCTGCTCTGAGGCCATCCGCGACTGGTGCTGCCATCCTCAAGATACCTTCTATATCGTGGGCAGTACGATGGGACCACATCCTTACCCTGACATTGTGGCTAAGATGCAGAGCGTGATCTCTGAGGAAATCAAATGGCAGCTGGAGGAGAAGATAGGGCGTGACTATCCTGACTATCTCATCGCCTGCGTGGGTGGTGGCTCGAATGCAGCTGGCACCATCTACCATTACATCGACGACGACCGTGTGCAGATTTATCTTGCCGAGGCTGCTGGTCATGGCATTGACACCGACTATACCGCTGCCACTATGCACTGCGGCACGGAGGGAATCATCCACGGTGCTCGCACCCTGGTGATGCAGACTGACGATGGACAGATTAAGGAGGCTTTCACCATCAGTGCGGGTCTGGACTACCCAGGCATCGGCCCTATGCATGCCGACCTCGCCACTAGAGGACGTAGCCATGTGCTTGCCATCAAGGACGATGAGGCCATCTATGCAGGCTATGAGTTGACCCGCATGGAGGGTATTATCCCAGCCATCGAGAGTGCCCATGCCGTGGCAGCCCTGAAGAAAATGAAGTTCAAGAAGGATGATGTCGTGGTATTGACCGTCTCTGGTCGTGGAGATAAGGACGTGGAGACTTATCTCAAGAACAAGGCGATGGCTAAGGAGTATGGCAACTTCTAATGTATAATTTATAATGTATAATTTATAATTATGGCACAATATAATTATAAGACAGTGACTCGCAAGATTCTCGCTGACCTCTATACGCCAGTGGGCGTTTATATGCGATTGAGAGATATCTATCCCCAGTCGGCTCTGATGGAGAGTTCCGACTATCACGGCTCAGAGAACTCTCGCTCCTTCATTGGAGTGCACCCCATGGCTAGCATATCGCTAGGTCATGGTGTGATGAAAGCCACTTATCCTGATGGCAGGGTAGAGGAGCAGGAGTTGCCTGCCTTTGGCGAGGGCAAGGGCGAGGAGTGTAAGCTCGCCATCTCCAAGGCCATCAATGATTTTATCCAGAGTTTCCATGTCGAGGGTGAAGGCAAGGACTTCTGTGGCTTGTATGGTTTTACCACCTTCAATGCCGTGAGATATTTTGAGAATATCGCCGTGAAGGATACCACCATGGAGAAGAATGATGCGCCGGACATATATTATATAATGTATAAGGACATCATCGTGTTCGACCACTTCAATAACACCATGGAACTGATTACCCTGGGCGAATGCTCGGAGGGGGAAGAGGCTGGCGAGGCTGGAAATGTCGCTGGCGAGGCTGGAAATGCTGCTGGCGAGGCTGAGCTGGATGCGCTGCTCAAGGCGGTGAACAAGGCGAATGTGAAGCCTTATGAGTTCCATCCAGTGGGCGATACATATTCTACTCTCACCGATGAGGAGCACAAGGCGAATATTCGCCGCTGCATACAGCACTGCCTCCGTGGCGATGTGTTCCAGATTGTGGTGAGCCGTAGGTTCGTGCAGAAATATGAGGGCGATGACTTCAAGCTCTATCGTGCCCTGCGCAGCATCAATCCTAGCCCTTATCTCTTCTATTTCGACTTCGGTGGATTCCGCATCTTCGGTTCTTCACCAGAGACTCACAACCGCATCGTGGGCTCGAAGGCTTTCATCGACCCTATCGCTGGCACCACCAAGCGCACGGGCGATATGGAGCAAGACCGCAAGGCTGCCGAGTTTCTGAGAAATGACCCGAAGGAGAATGCCGAGCATGTGATGCTGGTAGATTTGGCTCGCAATGACCTGAGCCGCAACTGCCATGACGTGAAGGTGGATTTCTATAAGGACATGCAGTTCTATAGCCACGTGATCCACTTGGTGAGCCGTGTGAGCGGAGAGCTGGATGAGAAAGCTGACCACATCAAGGAGTTTATCGACACCTTCCCTGCGGGCACGCTGAGCGGTGCGCCTAAGGTGAGAGCGATGCAGATAATCTCTGAGCTGGAGCCTCACAACCGAGGTGCCTACGGTGGATGCATTGGGTTCATCGGTCTGAATGGCGACCTGAACCAAGCCATCGTGATCCGTACCTTCATCAGCCGCAATGGAGAGTTGTGGTTCCAGGCTGGCAGCGGCGTGGTGGCTAAGAGCAATGACCAGTATGAGCTGGAAGAGTGTAACAACAAGTTGGGAGCCCTCACCAAGTCTATCCCCATAGCAGAAAAACTGTGAATGAATTAATAATTAATAA
>ERZ1034730.40-NODE-40-length-59567-cov-22.549671_pt1 | contig 59567 bp, 46 predicted proteins | sample MGYA00520650_ERZ1034730 | MGnify/ENA primary metagenome ERZ1034730 (study PRJEB33766, sample SAMN09781702) | gut metagenome | biome: gut microbiome | host: Homo sapiens | place: Madagascar | study: EMG produced TPA metagenomics assembly of the PRJNA485056 data set... | reverse complement strand
CTGACTGTTACTAATAGGTCGAGGGCTTAATCTGGTTAATAACGGAGAAAAACAAGTATATGAGAGATGAGTTTTTCGGTGTCGATTGAAAAAAATCAAATTTGTATGAAGTTTTGAAGGTACATACTTATTAAATATGAATTATTTAAGACATCCAATGAGATGTCTTTTTTTGTGAAAAAATTATAAAAAAATAATGAAATAATAATTAAAAACTGCTATAATGTTTTCAGTTACTTATCGAAAACATTAATTTATTAAGGAGGTTGTTATGGAACAAAAGAAACAGGAGCCAATTCGTGATGCGAGACAGCTTGGAACGGCCAAGATGCTTATCCTTGGTTTGCAGCATATGTTTGCTATGTTCGGCGCAACAATTCTTGTGCCTATTCTTGTATCAGGATATTTTCAGAAGGCTTGTGGGGAGCCGCTTACCAGAGGTCTTTCTGTATCGGTTACCCTATTTTGTGCAGGCTTTGGCACGCTTATATTTCATCTGTGTACAAGGTTTAAGGTACCGGCTTTTTTGGGTTCGTCATTTGCTTTTTTAGGAGGCTTTTATACTGTTGCAAATCTTGACAGTGGTATGTATGCAGATATGGCTGTCAATGATAAGGCTGCGTATGCGTGTGGTGGAATATTTGTTGCAGGTATGCTTTATTTCGTACTTGCACTTATCATTAAGCTGGTTGGAATTAAGCGTGTAATGCGATTTCTTCCACCTGTAGTTACAGGGCCTATTATCATATGCATTGGTCTTTCACTTGCCGGCTCAGCTATCAATAATGCTTCAACAAATTGGGTTCTTGCAATTATTGCACTTGGAGTTATAATTATTTTCAATATATGGGGAAAGGGCTTATTTAAGATCATTCCTATTCTGATGGGAGTAATTATTTCCTATGTTGTGGCTCTTATTATGAATGCTGCTGGAATTACTAATCCTGATGGTTCAGCAATTCTTGATTTTACATCAATTGCATCATCTGCGTGGGTCGGAATACCTAAATTTCAGTTCATGAAGTTTGATATTACGTCCATTCTTGTTATGGCGCCTATCGCTATTGCGACTATGATGGAGCACATTGGCGACATGTCTGCTATTTCTGCTACAGTAGAGCAGAACTTTATTGCTGATCCGGGGCTTCATAGGACACTTATAGGTGATGGAATTGCAACTGCATTCGCAGGAGCAATCGGAGGACCTGCTAATACAACATATGGTGAGAATACAGGAGTGCTTGAGCTGTCTAAGGTATATGATCCGAGAGTTATCCGTATTGCGGCTGTTTTTGCTATTGCACTTTCGTTTATTCCAAAGTTTTCGGCTGTAATATCTACTATGCCATCAGCGATTATTGGTGGAGTTTCATTTATGCTTTATGGAATGATTTCAGCAATAGGAGTTAGAAATGTTGTTGAAAACAAGGTAGATCTGACTAAATCAAGAAATCTGATTATTGCAGGTGTTATTTTTGTATGTGGTCTTGGCTTTGGAGATGGACTGACATTTACTGTAGCAGGAACATCAATTACACTGACAGCTTTGGCAATTGCAGCTATTGCAGGGATTTTCTTAAATGCTATTCTGCCGGGAAATGATTACGAGTTTGGAAAGAATCCTGATGGAGATGCAAGCAGGGGTGTGTATATGATGAACACTGACAATGATGAGGAAGAGGAATCATAGAAGTTAATTTGTATTTAGACTGATTTGTTAGTTGTAACAGTAAATAATTTAACAAACATTAAAAAGATATTAATAATATTTTACTTGATAAAGTTATATATATTCTCTACAATAAACTGGTATGGTGTATTTTCATAATTCACTTTACCAGTTTTTTAAGGGGATTAGATTTAATGGACAGAAAAAAGATATTTTGGGCGATAGCTTCTGTTTTTATAGCTATCTTAAGCATATGGACTGTTGTCTCACAGAGCAAGCATTTTTCGTTTGAAATTCTTATGAGTTTTATCATAAATGCAAATAAAGGCTGGCTTTTTATGAGTTTTGTTTGTACGTTTGGGTTTATTTGGTTTGAAGGCTTTGCTCTGGTACGCATGGCAAGACACTTTGGGTATAAAACCAGTGCGATTGATGGTACTGTGTATGGTGGAGCCGATGTGTATTTTTCGGCTATTACACCATCGGCATCGGGAGGACAGCCTGCCAGTGCATATTTCATGATAAGGGATGGAATTCCGGGCTACGCTGCTACAGTGGCACTGCTGATAAATCTTGTTATGTATACACTTTCACTTTTAACAATTGGTTTACTATGTATGATTTTTAAGTATCCATTGCTGAAAAATTTCTCAGGTATTTCCCGGATATTTATATATTTGGGAATAGTAGTGCTGATTTTTCTGGCTCTTGTATTTTATATGTTGTTAAGGAAGGGCGGCATACTATACTCAATTTGTGATGTTCTTATCCGCCTTCTCGAGAAAATACATATAATACGACATGGTGACAGGCTTCGAATGAAGCTTAAACATACTATGAAAGAATATCAGGAGTGTTCAAACAGTATCACAGGGCAGACTGGGCTTCTCATCGAGATTTTCTTTTGGAATATAATGCAGAGAGTTTCACAGCTTTTGGTATCGTTTATGATTTTTATGGCAGTCGGCGAAGGCGTAAATAAGGCAGTTGATGTGAGTGTGATACAGTGTTTTGTGGCGATGGGCTCCAATTGTGTGCCGATACCAGGTGCTATGGGCGTGGCTGATTATATTATGATTGATGGATTTAAACAGCTTGTTGGTAGTAATGCAGCAAATATGGAGCTTTTGTGCAGGGGAATGACATTTTATGGAAGTGTCATAATAAGTGCTGTTATTATTCTTATTGGATATATAATCAGAAAAAAAAGAGCAAAATAGTCTAGTACTTTTGCACAATAATATATTGTTTTATTAGCTAAAATGTGTTATTATTCTATAGTAATATATTAGATATTTTTTATGAAGGTACTGGACAATGGGTAGCAATGATAGTACTGCTAAGGAGCAGAGCTTTCTATTTAATGTAAACAAAATATTTCTTGTCATCCATCTGCTGATGCTATTTATGTTTTCATCATTAGGTGTAGACTTGATGGCAGGAGTCAATCTGATCAGCATATGCTTTTATTTCCTTGCATTCAGTCTGACAAAATCTGAAAAACTGAGCATATATGTTTATAGTGTGGCTGTTGAGATATTGCTTCATATGATACTTGCGGTGGTTTGTCTCGGAATTCAATGTAATTTCCAGCTTTTTTTGATCGATGCAATGTTTTTTCTTTTTGCCATGGATTATGTGGTCCTCAGGAAGAAAAAAAAGAATCATGTCGCCATTCTGATTTGCTGTGTATATGCTATTGCTCTGATTATTCTTTATATGCTTGATGGCTTTTATACACCTTTATATAAGTTGAATTCTGTTGTTATTAAGAGTATTTCTATTGCTATGATTTCTTGTGTAGTTTTCTTGATAATAATATGTATGATGTGCCTTTTGCATTTTATGTCTTCCGAGGAGGGGGCAATGGAAAAGCAGGCACAGTTTGATGCGCTGACGGAGCTTCCAAATCGTTTCTATATGATGGCGAAGCTTAAGAATCTTTTTGAGGCTGAGAAGCAGGGGGAATATTTCCTTGCGATGATTGATATTGATGATTTTAAGAAAATTAACGATTCATTCGGACATAATGTAGGAGATGATGCACTTAAGATACTCGCTCGTACTATCGTAAGCAAGGCTCGAGGTGTTGAGCTTAGCTATTGCAGATGGGGAGGAGAGGAGTTTTTACTTCTTGGCAAATGTGTCGACGGAGAGGTGCCTAAGAATTTTCTCGATGAGCTTCGTGTGGAGATTAATTCAAAATCCTTCTGGACATCTAAGGGCAGCGGAAGGATGACAGTGACTATAGGTGCAGGGAAATATAAAGTGGGGCAGGATTACAAGGAATGGATTAATTTTGTTGACAAACAGCTTTATGTCGGAAAATGCACCGGTAAGAATAAGGTTGTATGCTGAGATATTTATAATGAAATTACAAATTTTAGTTGCATGAAGTCAATAACTGTGATAGAATATTGTCTGTTCGTAAGACGCCGGCATGTCGGAATGGCAGACGATGCAGACTCAAAATCTGTTGGGCGCAAGCCCGTGTGGGTTCAAGTCCCACTGCCGGCACTATTTGCAAAACCCCGTAAATCCAAGATTTTCAGTAAAATCAAGGGTTTGCGGGGTTTTTCTTTACTTACAATCTTTCAAAAAATTAAAGAAATTAGGGTACTTTTAAGAAATATTTGCCCAGAATTGTACCCAAAAATCTGCCATATAGGCTGTAATACCAGATAGTAAACAGGAGCATTATGATGATAAAAAAGATTTATAAAAAATATGAAATTATATTCAATGTTATATTTTTCTCGATTTTCCCGATTGCGGCTTTTTATCTTATGGAGTTCTATGAACATAATCCTTTTGAAGAAGTCAGATTTATGGCGGGATTTTTTAATATTATTTTGTTTGAGCTGATTGCCTGGATTCTTTATTTTGTTACGGGCAGGGCGAAGTGGGCACTTCGTGCAGTTTTTATCGTGGCCATGGTTTTTGGACTGATTAATCATTATGTTATGCTTTTCCGCTCGACTCCTTTTGTTCCATGGGATATTTTTTCAATTGGTACGGCGACAAGTGTTGCATCCAATTATGATTTCGCACCGACTGCAGGAGTAGTTGTTGTTACAGTTATATTTATAGCACTTATTGTGCTGATGCATTTTGTTGACTTCAGAATCAAGTGGAAATTCAGGTTCAGACTAATTCCGACTGTGCTTGGAATACTTGCGCTGTGTCTGTTTGTGAATGCCCTGCAGGATGAGGATTTCCAGACGGACAATTACCTGTATCCGTTTCTATTTACACCTGCATATATGACAAAGGTGAATGGAATGGCGGTGACCTTTGCGATGGATCTTAAGTTTGTGGCGGTTGATAAGCCTGATGGGTATAGCAGACAGAAGGCTAAGGAGCTGCTTGACAGCTATGCCGGTACAGATGATAATACTGCAATTACAGATAAAAGTGATTATCCGAATATTATAGTTGTGATGGATGAGGCATTTTCAGACCTGTCAGTGCTCGGTGGTTTTGATACAAATACAGACTATATGCCGTTTGTGCACAGTCTTGAAAAGGGCAATGAAAACACCATAACAGGATATCTGAATACGTCTGTATGCGGTGGCAATACCGCCGATACCGAGTTTGAGTTTCTGACAGGCAATACGATGGCTTTTCTTCCGGTAGGAAGTATTCCTTATCAGCAGTATATAAAGAGCACGACACCTTCCCTTGCAAGCTATTTAAAAAGCATAGGCTACGCAACGTATGCACAGCATCCGTACTATGGCAGTGGATGGAACCGGGATACGGTCTATCCACTTTTGGGATTTGACAATCTTTCGTTTATGCAGGATTATTCTAATCAGAGGTTTGTGCGCAAATATATAAGTGATGAGACGTCAGTTGATAAGATTATTGAGACCTATGAGAACAAACCGGATGGTCAGCCGGCATTTATATTCAATGTCACTATGCAAAACCATGGTGGATACACGGATACCTACTACGGCTTTGACAATACGGTGACAGCGGATAAGCTCAATAATTCTGCACTTGACCAGTATCTTTCTTTGATTAAGCTGACAGACGAGGATTTAAAGAACCTCATTGAATATTTCTCAAATGTGGATGAGAAAACTATAGTGGTATTTTTCGGTGATCATCAGCCAAATGATACTGTGGCAAGCTCTGTTCTTGCAGCAAACGGCATGGACTATAATAATTTATCAAATGAAGAGCTTAAGCTGCGCTATCAGGTGCCGTATGTTATCTGGGCAAATTATGATATTGATGAGGCCACAGGAAAAGACACGAGCGTTAATTATCTGGCTGCAAACGTACTTAAAGCGGCAGGTGTGCCGACAAATGACTATCAGAGCTTTCTGCTAAAGCTGCAGGAGGAGTATCCAATTATATCAGCGGTACGCACGGATAAAACTGCAGATAAGACATTAGATAAAGCATCAAATAAATCAGACAAGGCAACCGGCAGCAAAAATAAGCAGGCCGATTCGGATATGCTAAACGATTATAAGCTTTTGCAATATTACAGACTGTTTGACTGGGAGGATAAGTGATGAATTTTGTTAAAAAGCATCCACTTTTGACAGCGTTTTTAATTCCGTTTTTCATATGTATAATCATCTGTATAGGAAATGGTGTATATCCATTTGGCGATTACTGCCTTTTGCATATGGATTTGTATCACCAGTATCTGCCTTTCTTTAATGAGCTGTGGGAAAAGCTAAGAAATGGTGCGAGCCTCATGTATACATGGAATATCGGGCTTGGCAGTGATTTTGTATCGGTATTTGCCTATTATCTGGCGAGTCCGTTAAACTGGCTTGTGGTGCTTTTTCCAAAGAGCCATATTATTGAGTTTATCGAGCTGCTAATCATTTTTAAGATTTCGTTAAGCGGAGCAACATTTTTCTATTTTCTAAAGGAACACTTTGTGCTTCTTGGAAAGGATAACAGATATCACGATAATACATTTGTGCCGGCATTTGTTTTTTCTACAGCATATGCACTTTCCGGCTTTGTAGCTGCGTATAGCTGGGATGTCATGTGGATGGATGTTGTGGCGGTTGCACCGCTTGCGATAATAGGACTTGAGAAGCTTGTGCGGGACAAAAAGCCGGTGCTTTACTATGTATCACTGGCACTTTGTATATTGTCAAACTATTATCTGAGCATCATGCTTTGCATCTTTTTGGTATTCTGGTTTGCATGGCTTTTCTTTACGCAAAATGGCGGTAAAATGGCTGCAATTGTGAGATTTGCCGTTTACTCGCTTTTGGCTGGAGGCACTGCGATGGTGCTGATCATCCCGGAGCTTATCATTTTAAGCTACAGCGGTTCATCGGGCATTGAGTTCCCAAAGCAGATAGAGTGGTATTTTAATCTCTTATCGGAGGTCGGCAGGATGTGCACGACAGCAAGCGTCTATGAGGGTGCAGAGAACTGGCCGAATCTGTATGCCGGAGCCTTTAGTGTGATGCTTTTGATACTGTTTGTGCTCAACAAAAGGATTAATTGGAAGAAAAAAATAGCTCCAGTATTGTTTGTGTTGTTTTTCATGGCAAGCTTTGCCAATAAACAGCTTGACTTTATATGGCACGGACTGCATTTTCCGGATTCGCTGCCTGGCAGACAGTCGTATCTGTATGCATTTCTTGTATTGACCATAGGCTATGCTACAGTAAGAAAGTGGCGTGGCATAAGACTGTGGCATGTTGGTGTGGCAGTGGTATTTGCATCGGCGCTTATGGCAGTAAGCACGATGTTTGCCGGTGAGGACGTGACAGAGTATTATGCAGTTATCATAAGCATATTGTTTGTTGCGCTGTACGGCATTATGACGGTTCTTTTAAAGCTTGCAGCAAGGAAAAACAGGGAGCTTTTGATGGTCATAACATGCGGTATTGCGATTGTGGAGCTGGCTGTCAATATGGCTGTGACAGGACTTGGATGTACCGGCAGAAGCAGCTACAATGCCAATGTGGACGATATGCAAAAGGCACTTAAGCTGGCAAAAGAGGATGCAGCTGACAACGATGTACCATTTTACAGGGTTGAGGATACAGGCCGACTTACTAAAAATGATGGCACACGATACGGCTATGCTTCTGGAACACAGTTTTCTTCCCTGATGAATATAAATGTGAGCCATTTTTATCAGGCTCTTTATATGGAGGGGGGCAAGAATTTCTACTGTTATAACGGTGCCACACCTGTCACGTCAGCTATGCTTTCGGTCAGATATATGGTTACAAAATCAATACGGCCACAGAATGAGCTGACTACACTTGTGGGAAAATGCGGAAATCACTATCTGTATCGGAATAACTACACACTTCCGCTTGGTTTTATGATGGATGAGGGAGTGATTGATGCGTGGAAACCATCCTCGTCATCGAAAATCTATTCGATTAACTCTCTTGGCAGGCTTCTAGGTGCAGCAGATGATACGCTGACCCTGACAGAGTGCACTCAGGACGAAAATCCGGGAACTACGACTCTCACCTTTGACCATGACGGATATTATTATGCGGCATACGATTCGTGCAGCACTGACAGTCTGACCTTCAGCCACGGAGAGTATGAGACCACATACTCGAAGACCACTCACAGGTATCTGTTTAACCTGGGATATGTGAAGGCAGGGGAGACAGTATCCGTCACAAACACTGATGCCGATGATGTACGATTTAATGTATACGAGCTTTCCATTGCTGCGGTTGAGAGTGCTTACAATACACTCAATGAGCAGACACTCTCGGTGGATGATTTTTCAGACACACACATAAGCGGACACATTGATGTGAAGCAGGCAGGACAGCTTGTGCTTTCTATTCCGAGTGAAAAGGGATGGACTATGAAGGTGGATGGGAAGGAGACAGAGTATGAGGATTTTTCAGATACCTTTATGAGCATTCATCTGGATGAGGGAGAGCACGAGATAGAGCTAAATTATGAGACACCGGGACTTAAGGCAGGTGCAGCTATAAGCGCAGGCTGTGTGGGCGTCTTTCTGCTGCTTTTATTGTTGCGTCAAATAGTTAAGAGACGCAGCCGTTTAAAGTTTAAAGCGAACAGTGACAGATAGTGAATGCACTGACAGACAACGCATACTGTTCATTTATGCGAAACACAGAATGTTCAAATTGTAATAGTATAATTCATTAATAAAAATAAAACAGGAGATTAACAAAATGAACAAACAAAACAAAAAAATCGCACAGGAAAAAAGAAGAATAGAGAGAGAAAAAGCAGAAAAGAAGGCAAAGGTTGTGAATCTGCTGAAATTCTGGGTGCCGGTAGTGGCAGTCGTTGTGGTAGTCATAGTGCTAATCTGGGCAGTTGCGACATCGGGCGGTTCATCGTCAAAGGGCACTGCCGGTACGCAAGCTGCATCACAGACCACAGAATCTCAGGCATCCGAGACACAAAGCAGTGATTCACAGACAAAGGCAGCAACACTTAATACAGAGGCTGACACGGTTGCGGAAAACGGAGATAAGGTAAATATTGACTACACCGGATATATGGACGGTGAAAAATTCGAGGGTGGAAGCACTGATGGACAGGGCACAGACCTGGTGCTCGGCTCAGGCAGCTATATAGATGGCTTTGAGGATGGAGTGGTAGGTCACAAGGTTGGAGAAACCTTTGATTTAAACCTGAAGTTCCCGGATGATTATAAGGTAAATACAGAACTAGCCGGAAAGGATGTTACGTTTGAGGTGACTCTTAACGGTGTATACAAATAAAGAGGATAACACACATATATGGAAAAATCGTTTGAAGAGGTACTGGTACAGTTTTATGTTGATCAGTACAGGGAGAATGCGAAGAGAAGTACAGGTAAGCCTGTAAAGCTGGCACACTATATTCACAGGCTCAATAGTAAAGCAAAATCAATTAAATATGCGCGATTTTCAAAAAACGAGACAATAGCACTCGACAAGCTGCATCAGGAAATAAAAAGGCTTGCATTGATCACCTACTATTCCAACAATAAGAATGCAAGGCAGATTTTAAATAGAGAAATCCTTCCGCAGCTCGTCAGGGTGGATATGGAGCAGTTTGATGAGAAGGAGGCAGAGTATCTCACAGAGGATTTTCTAAAGCTTTTGCGCAAGGAGTATACAGGTGCGATATGTACAAGGAGCATGAAGGCGCTTTACAATGAGTACCGCAGCAAGGAGCTTAGAAGAGAGATTGTCACGCTGGTTCCGGCACGGCCGGAGCTTGAGTTTCCAAAGGCACAGAGCATGAAAAGGCGCTTCATACTTCATGTAGGCCCGACTAACAGCGGTAAGACATATCAGGCGCTTGAGAGGCTTAAGCTGGCGCAAAACGGAGTTTATCTGGGACCTCTTAGACTTCTGGCACTTGAGGTATATGAGAAGATGAATGATGCAGGCATACCATGCACCATGCTTACAGGCCAGGAGTGTCTTGAGGTAGCTGACAGCAGAATTACAGCATCGACAGTGGAGATGCTTGACTGTGATAAGGAATATGATATCGCAGTGATTGATGAGGCACAGATGGTTGCAGATGATGACAGGGGACATTCATGGACCAGGGCAATTCTTGGTACACTTGCTGGAGAGATTCATATATGTATGAGTCCGGTGGCAAAGGATGTTGTCGTCCATCTGATTAATCTGTGCCATGACGAGTATGAGATAAGGGAGTATGAGAGAAAGACTGCGCTAAAGCTGGAGGATAAGCCTTTTTCATTTCCGCAGGATGTGAGAGAGGGCGATGCCTTTATCGTATTTTCAAAGAAGTCGGTACTCAATATAGCAGGGCGTCTGGAGGAAAACGGAATAAAGCCAAGTGTCATATACGGAAGTCTGCCACCGGAAATAAGGCGCAGGCAGATGACGCTTTTTAATGAGAAAAAGACACAGGTTGTCGTGTCAACAGATGCGATAGGAATGGGACTCAATCTGCCGGTCAGAAGAATTGTATTTCTGGAGGTGGAAAAGTTTGATGGAGTATCAAGACGTCCGCTTGTCATCTCTGAGATAAAACAGATAGCGGGCCGTGCAGGCAGATTTGGTCTGTATGATACAGGCTATGTGACAGCTTTGGGACAAAAGAATCTGAATTATCTGAAGAATACGCTAAATATACCGGAGCAGGATATTGATATAGTAAGTCTTGGCTTCCCGCAGGTGCTCCTTACAATGGATGCGCCGCTTGATGCGATAATTAAGCTCTGGCATGAGGCAGAGCCATCAGCACCGTTTAGGAAAATCAATGTCGATGAGATATTGTTTTTGTATGGATATGCGTATAAGGAGCGATACTTTATCGCAGATTTTGATGACAAATATCTGCTTTATAAGATGATTACATGTCCTATAGATATAAAGGACAGGGAGCTTGTCAGACAATGGCTGCGCTACTGCATGTCGTATACATCTGATATCTCTCTCGACAAGCCTGATAAGCATTCAAAGTATCAGGGGCTCATGAAATACGAATCCTATTACAAAAAGCTTGATTTGTACTATCAGTTTTCAGTCCGCATGGGCAAAATTGTGGAGGAGGACTGGCTTGAAAACGAGCGCGACAAAACACAGGCAAAGATTATGCAGCTTCTATCAAAGAGCAAGGATGAGTATATTATCAGATGCCGGTATTGCGGCAGAATACTTCCGATTGGAAATTCGCGCAATATATGCAGAGACTGCTACAGCATGATACGCAGGTAGCAGCCGGTTTATATTTTACGGTCAAGTCGTTGAATTTAGCTGTCCAATGTGGCATAATAGAAATAAGACCAAAATATGAATGGAGGAAGTTTTTATGGCAAACAATGAGTTACAGATTGCCGGCTCACAAGGGGAGCTTAGAATCCGTCCTTACGAGCACCACGCAAAGTATTATGAAACAGATCAGATGGGTATAATCCACCATTCAAACTATGTCAAGTGGATGGAAGAAGCAAGACTTGATTTGATGGATCAGATAGGACTCAACTACAGGCAGATGGAGGATATGGAAATCATAAGTCCGGTGCTGTCGATATCGGTAGAGTATCACAGTATGGTACATTTCGATGACACGGTCGTCATCTACACAAAGCTGCTTAAGTATAACGGAATCAAGATGGAGCTTGAGTATGTCATGAAGGACAAAGAGACAGGCGAGCTTCGCACCACTGCAAAAAGCAGCCATTGCTTTTTGAATAAATCCGGCAAACCAATCTCACTAAAGAGAATGTATCCGGAATTAGATACGAAATTTTTTGAATTTAAAGAGGCATAATAAAATGATACAGGATAGATTAAAAGCATTGAGAAGCGAGATGGCAAAGAGGGGCATCTCGCTGTATGTGGTACCTACTGCTGATTTTCATGAGTCAGAGTATGTAGGAGAGCATTTTAAGGCACGCAAATATATTACCGGCTTCACCGGCTCAGCAGGAACCGCAGTCATCACTATGGATGAGGCCGGACTATGGACAGACGGCAGGTATTTTGTGCAGGCGGCTGCGCAGCTTAAGGATACCACTGTAAAGCTGTTTAAGATTGGCGAGGAGGGCGTACCGACAGTTGATGAGTATATAAAGGATACTCTTTCGGATGGCGGTGTAATAGGCTTTGACGGCAGAGTGGTAAATGCCGCATGGGGCAAAAGGCTTTCTGAAATCGCAAAAGAAAAGCACGGCAGCATGTACGTAAATGAGGATCTGATTGACCTCATATGGACTGACAGACCGCCTATGTCAAAGGCACCTGTCATGATTTTTGACAATAAATACACCGGTGAGGATATAAGCTCAAAGCTTAAAAGAGTCAGAGAGCAGATGGCACAAAAGGGTGCAACACTTCATCTGATGTCATCACTTTACGATATCGCCTGGCTTTTAAATGTCAGGGGAGGCGACATAAGCTATGTGCCTGTAGTGCTTTCATACCTGGCACTGTCACAGGACAGCTGCATATGGTTTTTGCAGGAAGAGGTTGTGACAGAGACTCTTAAGGCATACCTCGATAAGAATGGTATACAGACAAGACCTTACGATGATTTTTATGAATATGTGAAGCATATTGATGAAAAAGAGACAGTGCTTTTAAATACATCGATTGTAAATTACCGCATCTGCGACAGCCTGCCAAAGGGTGTTAAGGTGATTGATGCGGAGGATCCTACAGTTGTCATGAAGGCCGTAAAGAATGAAGTACAGCTTGAAAATCTGCGCAAGGCGCATTTAAAAGATGCAGTTGCGATGTGCAGGTTCATGTACTGGCTTAAGACAAATATAGGTAAGATACCTATGACAGAGATTTCGGCTTCAGATTATCTTGCATCGCTTAGAGCACAGCAGGAGGGCTTTCTTGATTTGAGCTTTGCCACAATATGCGGATATGCTGATCATGGTGCTATTGTGCATTACTCTGCAACAGAGGAGTCTGACATGCAGCTTAAGCCTGAGAGTCTTCTTTTGGTTGATTCAGGAGGACATTATCTGGAGGGAACTACAGATATCACGAGGACCTTTGCGTTAGGACCGGTGACTGACGAGATGAAGGATATGTTTACGAGAGTGTGCCGCTCAAATATGAACCTGGCAAATGCAAGGTTTAAGGAGGGCTGCTCGGGTCTTAACTTTGATATTCTGGCAAGAGAGCCTTTATGGGAGATTGGCATGGACTACAATCACGGCACCGGACACGGTGTGGGCTATGTGCTCAATGTGCATGAGGGACCAAACAGCTTTCACTGGAAGCAGTATCCGGGCAGGACTGCAGAGCGTGTGATAGAAGAGGGCATGGTCACTACAGATGAGCCGGGCATCTATTTAGAGGGCAAATTCGGTATTCGTACAGAGAATGAGCTTATCTGCCGGAAGGGTGAGAAAAATGAGTATGGCCAGTTCATGTATTTTGAGAATCTGACCTATGTGCCTATAGATTTAGATGCGATTGATCCAAATCAGATGACAGACAGGGAAAAGGGATACCTGAATGCTTATCATGCGAGAGTTTATGAGCTTGTTTCACCATTTTTGAATGATGAGGAGGCTCAGTGGCTTAAGAAATATACAAGAGCTATTTAACATTACTGCCTGCACTGCAGTGTGACAGGCAGCGATTACAACAATATTAAGTAATAAGGAAAGTATAAAATGAGTGAAAAGCTTGTACTTATAGACGGACACAGTATTTTAAACAGGGCATATCACGGACTTCCTGATCTGACCAATTCAGAGGGGCTTCACACAAATGCAGTCTATGGATTCTTGAATATCATGTTCAAGATTCTTGACGAGGAAAAGCCTGACTATCTGACGGTGGCATTTGATGTGCATGCGCCGACGTTTCGCCACAGGATGTTTGATGCATACAAGGGCACGAGAAAGCCTATGGACGAGGAGCTCAGGCAGCAGGTGCCTATGATAAAGGAAATGCTTACCGCTATGGGCATTAAAATCGTGGAAAAGGAAGGCTATGAGGCCGACGATATACTTGGAACCTTATCTGTCAGGGCAGAAAAGGCCGGTATGGATGTCGCCATCATTTCCGGAGACAGAGACCTCTTGCAGCTTGCGACTGACCATGTCATGGTAAGGATTCCAAAGACAAAGAAAACAGGAACCGAGATAGAAAACTACAATACAGCAGATGTTATCGAAAAGTACGGCGTCACTCCAAAGGAGTTTATCGATGTAAAGGCTCTGCAGGGAGATACGTCTGATAATATTCCCGGGGTACCCGGTATCGGCGAAAAGACAGCAGGTGCACTTATAGCAAAATATCACTGTATAGAGGCAGTACATGAGGACGCTGAGAATGTAAAGCCGCCAAGGGCTTCAAAGAATATAGTGGAGTACTGGGAGCAGGCGCTTATGAGCAAGGAGCTTGCGACAATCATACTTGATGCGCCGGTTGACTATGAATTTTCTGATGCAAAGCTTAGTGGCGGAGTAGAGTCACTCTACACTGAGGAAGCCTTTTTACTGTGCAAACGATACGAATTCAAAAACATGCTGTCACGGTTTAATGTGGAGGCTCCTAAAAACAATGCCGAGGAGCATTTTGTGGTAGTAAGGGACTTAAAGACTGCAGAGAGTGTGTTTGAGAAGGCAAAGAACAAGGAGGTCGCTTTTGCGGTAGTACCGGGAGAGTCTTTGGAAAACAGCGAAAGTGATGGACAGCTAAGTCTGTTTTCGGAGCCGGTTTCGAACGATTATCTTGCTGTTTCGATTTGTTTTTCAGAGGAGGACATATATTTTATCTGTACAGGTGATGAGATTTCAAGCAGCTTCCTCGATGAAAAACTAAATACCCTGGAAGTAAAGTCATGGATATCACCGGATTTAAAGACCAATCTGCACAGATTTAAGAGCAAAGAGATAAAGGCAGAGGACAGAGACAGATATTTTGACATGATGGTGGCTGCATACCTTATCAATCCGCTTGTCGGGGAGTATCCATATGATGCGGTTGCAAAGGACTATCTGGGGCTTATGCTCTCATCTAAAAAGGATTATCTGGGAAAGCTTGATTTTACTCAGATGATGAATGAGGATGAGAAAAAGGCAGTGGACTGTGCCTGCTACGAGGTGTATACTGCTTGGAAATCAAAGCCGGTTCTTTTGCAGAAGCTAAAGGAAATGGATATGCTCACGCTTTATAAAGATATCGAGCTTCCACTCGTTTTCGTGCTGTATGATATGGAAAATGAGGGTATAAGGGCAGATGGAATAAAGCTTAAGGAGTATGGAGACAAGCTTGCTGTTTCGATAGCTGAGCTTGAAAAGAAAATATATGAGGCAGCAGGTGAAGAGTTTAATATAAATTCGCCAAAGCAGCTTGGAGTCATTCTCTTTGAAAAGCTTGGATTGCCAAATGAAAAGAAGACAAAGACCGGTTATTCGACTGCGGCAGATGTACTTGAAAAGCTGGCACCGGAGTATCCGATTGTCGCGGATATATTGGAATACAGACAGCTCACAAAGCTAAAGAGCACATATGCTGACGGACTTTCGGGATATATCGCATCCGATGGCAAAATCCATACTACCTTAAATCAGACAATCACTGCGACAGGCCGTCTTTCAAGCACAGAGCCTAATCTGCAGAATATCCCGATAAGGATTGAGTTGGGCAAGCTTATCAGGAAGGTATTTTTGCCAGATGAGGGAGATCTGTTTGTTGATTCAGATTACTCGCAGATCGAGCTTCGGGTGCTTGCGGCGCTTTCCGGGGATGAAAGAATGATAGAGGCCTTTAAGAATGGTCAGGATATCCACAGAAGTACGGCATCCCTTGTGTTTGACACACCGTTTGATGAGGTCACAGACCTTCAAAGACGAAATGCCAAGGCGGTAAATTTTGGTATCGTATATGGTATTAGCGCGTTTGGTCTGTCTAACGACCTGGGGATTTCAAGGAAAGAGGCACAGGGCTATATAGACAGCTATTTTGTCAAATATCCAAAGATTAAGGAGTTTTTGGATCAGACGGTTTTGGATGCCAAGAAAAATGGCTATACAAAGACCATGTTTGGGCGTATCAGACCGATTCCAGAGCTGAACTCGAGCAATTTCATGCAAAGACAGTTTGGAGAGAGAGTTGCGATGAACTCACCTATTCAGGGTACAGCAGCCGATATCATAAAGATTGCTATGATACGTGTGCATGACAGGCTTCTTGACGAGGGCTTAAAGTCAAGACTTATCCTTCAGGTGCATGATGAGCTTTTAATTGAGACAAAGGAAGCTGAGAAGGATAAAGTGATTAAGCTTCTGGAGAAAGAGATGCGTGGTGCGGTGGACATGAAGGTATCCATGGAGGTGGGCACCGAGTGTGGCTATGACTGGTATGATGCGCATTGATGACAGAAAAGGAAATAGTATGATTTTTATAGGAATAACAGGTGGTGTAGGTGCCGGAAAATCGGCAGTGCTTAGCTATCTTAAGGAACTTGATGGCGTAAGGGTCATGCTCTCCGATGAGATAGCACATGAGCTGATGGAGCCGGGAAGCGACTGCTACAACAGATTAAAGGAATTGTTTGCGGGCGAACCGATATGGCTTGAGGACGGGCATTTTGACAGACCGGCACTTGCCGGAGTGATTTTTTCGGATGATAAAAAAAGAGAGCTTCTAAATGAAGTAGTGCATCCGGCAGTAAAGGAATATGTGCTTAATGCAGTTAAAGAGGCAAAAAAAGAAGGTCTGTTCATGCTTGTGCTTGAAGCAGCACTCCTTATAGAGGAGGGATATGGTGAAATCTGCGACGAACTGTGGTATATTTATGCAAGTGAAGAAGTCAGAAGAAAAAGACTTAAGTCATCAAGAGGCTATTCAGATGAGAAGATAGACAGCATCTTTGCAAGCCAGCTTAAAGAAGATGAGTACAGAAGGCACTGCAGGGAGGTTATCGATAATGACGGAGATATCGAAAACACGATAGCTTCAATAAATAAAGCGCTTAGCAAATACAAGGAGTAGTGGAAATGAATAATGTATTCGGTTTGGATATTGGTACAAGAAATGTTGTAGGAACTGTCGGCTATCAGACTGATGACAAGGAATTTGTGGTTACAGCACAGTATGTGAAGGAGCATGAGACCAGAGCAATGCTTGACGGTCAGATACATGATATAGGCAGGGTGGCAAAAACAATTAAGGAAGTAAAGGACGAGCTTGAAAAACAGACAGGACAGCCACTTGAAGAGGTGTGTATAGCAGCCGCAGGACGAGTATTAAAGACTGTCACGACGCATGTGGAGTATGAGTATGCGCAGGAGTCTGTGGTGACCGGCGAGGATGTCCATACGCTTAACCTGCTTGGCATAGAAAAAGCACAGGAGGCACTCAAGGAGGTTAACGATACAAGCTATAAGTTTTACTGCGTGGGATATTCTACAGTCAAATTCTTTTTGAATGATGAGGTGTTTATCAGCCTTGAGGGTCATAAGGCAAACAAAATAGGCGAGGATATCATAGTTACATTTCTGCCGGAGGATGTGGTAGACGGACTGTATGCGGCAGTGGGACAGGCCGGGCTTAGTGTAGCCAATATGACATTGGAGCCTATCGCCGCTATCAATGTGGCAATTCCAGAGAACTATCGTATGCTTAATATCGCACTTGTCGATGTGGGAGCCGGAACGAGTGATATCTCAATCACAAGAGACGGAAGTATCATAGCCTATGGCATGATACCGCATGCAGGAGATGAGCTGACAGAAGTTATTGTGCAGCATTTCCTCGTGGATTTCAATATGGCGGAGAGTATCAAGCTTCAGTCTACGACAAGTGATACGGTTACATACAAGGATATCATGAGCATCGAGCACACAATTCCTGCACAGGATGTCTGGGATGTGGCAGCACCTGTTGTTGATAATATTGCACAAGAGGTATCGGCTAAAATCAGAGAGCTAAACGGTGACAAAACAGTGAGTGCCTGCTTTGTAGTCGGAGGCGGAGGCAAGATACACGGCTTCACGGAAAAGCTTGCGGAAGACCTTGACCTGCCGGAGGAAAGAGTAGCTCTAAGAGGTGAGGAAGTGCTTGGCGATGTGACATTTGAGCAGGAGGATATTAAGAAGGATCCGCTTCTTGTCACTCCAATTGGTATATGTCTGAATTATTATGACCAGAGAAATAATTTTATCATGGTCAGATTCAACGGTGAGAGAATAAAGCTCTATGACAATAACAGGCTTACAATAGTCGATGCGGCGCTTCAGGCGGGATTTCCAAACGATGAGCTGTTTCCAAAGCGTGGCACCCCGATAAACTTTACGGTAAACGGTGTGGCAAGACTGGTAAGAGGCGAAGCAGGAGAGGGCGCAGTGGTGACCATGAACGGAAAGCCTGCAAGCATCAATACACCACTTGAGCCAAACAGTGAGATAATCATAGAGCCGTCCACAGCAGGAGAGGCAGCAGTGTATAAGATATCGCAGCTTGATGAGTACAATCATTCTGTCATTACATTTGTCATAAATGGCAGAAGGGTTTCATGTCCAAGGTTTGTCCAGGTAAACGGAGAGCTTGAGCCGGAGGATTACAGCATCAGGGAAAACGATGTGATTGAGACAAGAAATTACTATACAGTGCGCCAGATTGCGCAGTTTATGGACCTCGTTATTGACACAGACCAGATGATATTTGTAAACAATGAAGAGGCAGGTCTCGACACTCTTGTATATGAAAATTTCTCTGTTGAGTGGAAAACAGATGAATATGGTGTTGCAAGAATCGACAATAACAATTATAATGACACACAAGAGTCTGACAACACAGTAGCCAGAACATCAGAGCAGATGATGATGAATCAGGTGCTCGATGAGCTGCATGATGATTTTGCTAAAGAAGCTGAAGCATCTGCTGTGCCGGAAAACGAATTGCCGGAAAATGAATTGCCAAAAAATGATATACAGGAAGAAATACACGAAGAAGACTCATCAGAAAATACAATTACAGTAATTGTAAACGGTGAGCCTGTAGAGCTGTCCGGCAAGGATACATATATATTTGTCGATATATTTACCCATATCTCATTTGATTTACAGGCAGGAAAGGGCAGGGCAATAGCCACTGTAATAAATGGCAGGGATGCCCAATTTTCCGAGGAGCTTCATGAGGGAGACAAAATAGAATTATACTGGAAAGAGAATTAACATGTTAGAATTATGCAGCATTGCCAGCGGCAGCAGTGGAAACTGTATATGCGTGGGTACGGATGATTGTCATGTGCTCATAGACGCAGGCATCAGCGGTAAGAAAATAGAAAACGGACTGAATGAATTTGATATGACTGCCACAGATATGCAGGGCATTCTTGTGACGCATGAGCATATAGACCACATCGCAGGGCTTGGTGTCATGGCAAGGCGCTATCATATTCCGATTTATGCAACAAAGGCCACAATCGGGGCTATAAAATGTACCAAATCCGTTGGAAATATAGATGATGAGCTGTTTCATCCCATTGAGGCAGGCGTCGATTTTACAATAGGCGATATAGAGTTTGAGCCTCTTCACATATCACACGATGCGGCTGATCCTGTCGCGTACAGATTTAAAAACGAAAATCATGCGATGGCGGTTGTGACAGACCTTGGCACGTATGATGATGCACTGGTTTCAAAGCTTCAGAACCTGGATGGGCTGTTGCTTGAAGCCAATCATGATATAAATATGCTCCAGACTGGGGCATATCCGTATCCGCTCAAGCGCAGGATCATGGGTGACAGCGGACATTTGTCGAATGAGAGAAGCGGGCAGTTGTTATGCGAGCTTCTTCATGATAAATTTGGCTCAGTAATACTGGGACACCTTAGTAAAGAAAACAACTACGAAAAGCTGGCGTATGAAGCTGTCAGGCTTGAGGTCACAATGGGAGACAATCCATATAAGGCAAGTGATTTCCCTATGTATGTGGCCAAGAGAGACAGGGCATCAGACCGCATAGCCGTAGAATAAGAGAACAGGAGAATAAGTTGTTATGGATAACACAAAGAACAAAGTAATCATCACAGTTGTCGGAAAAGACACAGTAGGAATCATCGCAAAGGTATGTACATATCTGTCAGAGGGCAGTGTAAACGTGCTTGATATCTCACAGACTATCGTTTCAGGTTATTTCAACATGATGATGATTGTGGATATGGCAAATGCTACAGCTTCATTTGCAGAGATTTCTGACCAGCTTGATGCACTTGGAGAAGAAATTGGTGTAACAATAAAGTGTCAGAAGGAAGAAATCTTTGAGATGATGCATCGAATCTAGTTTAGCATAAAAATGTCATACACAGTTAAAGGAGAACAGCAAAATGATAAATATTGGTGAAGTAATTGAGACCAATGACATGGTGGAGAAGGAAAACCTTGATGTGCGTACAATCACACTCGGTATCAGCCTGCTCGACTGTATAGACTCAGACCTTGCAAAGGTAAATGAGAATATCTACAACAAGATTACAACACTTGCAAAGGATCTTGTAGCAACAGGAAAAGAGATAGAGAACAACTACTGTATCCCTATCGTAAACAAACGTATTTCAGTTACACCTATCGCCCTTGTCGGCGGTGCGGCCTGCAAGAGCTCAGAGGATTTTGTTACCATAGCAAAGACACTCGACAAGGCGGCAAAAGAGGTAGGTGTCAATTTCATCGGTGGATACTCAGCACTTGTGTCAAAGGGCATGACAAAGGCGGATGAGCTTTTAATCAAATCCATCCCTCAGGCAATGCTTGAGACAGATCTGGTATGCAGCTCTGTAAATGTTGGCTCTACAAAAACCGGAATCAACATGGATGCAGTAAAGCTGATTGGCGAGATGATAAAGGAGACAGCAGAGGTGACAAAGCACCTTCCTGTATCAGGCTGTGCCAAGTTTGTAGTATTCTGCAACGCTCCTGATGACAATCCGTTTATGGCAGGAGCATTCCATGGTGTGACAGAGGCAGATGCCATCATCAATGTAGGTGTCAGCGGACCGGGAGTTGTAAAGACTGCTCTCGAAAAGGTAAGAGGCGAGAACTTTGAGGTGCTCTGTGAGACAATCAAGAAGACAGCCTTCAAGGTTACACGAGTAGGACAGCTTGTGGCAAAGGAGGCTTCAAAGAAGCTTGGAGTGCCATTTGGAATCATAGACCTTTCACTTGCACCTACACCGGCTATCGGAGACTCTGTAGCTGATATTCTCTGTGAGATAGGCTTAGAGAGAGCCGGAGCTCCGGGAACAACAGCAGCACTTGCACTCTTAAACGATCAGGTGAAAAAGGGCGGTATCATGGCATCCTCATATGTCGGTGGACTCTCAGGTGCCTTTATTCCTGTATCAGAGGATCAGGGAATGATAGATGCAGTAAACGATGGTGCACTCACTCTTGAAAAGCTTGAGGCTATGACCTGTGTGTGCTCAGTGGGACTTGACATGATTGCAATCCCGGGCGATACAAAGGCCACCACAATTTCAGGAATTATCGCAGATGAGATGGCTATCGGTATGATAAATCAAAAGACAACAGCCTGCAGACTGCTTCCTGCAATCGGAAAGGATGTAGGTGATGTGGTAGAAATCGGAGGACTCCTTGGAAGTGCACCGGTTATGCCGGTAAACAGATTCTCTTGCGATGCATTTGTAAACCGCGGAGGAAGAATCCCGGCACCTATTCACAGCTTTAAAAATTAGTAAATAATAGCATTGTTTACAAGCATGTACTTATAAGAATAACTTATAAGTACATGCTTATTTTAAAGTGGTACTTGACAATGACAAAAATACATGCTTAAATAAAGACAGTTATATGACTGACGGAAGTGGATAACCACATGGAGTATAACAGTTGATTGCCGACCGTCTGGGCGCACATTTATATAAGTTTCCTGCAGAGCTTTATATTATTATGTGTGTTCAGACGGTCTTTTTATTCCGGCAGGCCCGAGTAATTTGGGGATGCAGACCACATTATCAGAAAACATGGAGGATGACATGGAAAGAGTATCATTAGCAAAGGAATTATCAAGCACAACATACCCTGGCAGAGGTATTGTAATCGGACGCACAAAGGATGGTAAGAAGGCTGTAACAGCATACTTTATCATGGGCAGAAGCGAAAACAGCCGCAACAGAGTATTTGTAGAGGATGGCGAGGGCATCAGAACACAGGCATTTGATCCTTCAAAGCTTGAGGATCCAAGTCTTATCATTTACGCACCTGTAAGAGTGCTCGGCAACAAGACAATTGTCACAAACGGTGACCAGACAGATACTATCTATGAGCTGATGGACAAGCAGCAGACATTTGAGCAGGCCTTAAGGACAAGAGAGTTTGAGCCTGACGCTCCTAACTATACACCTAGAATTTCAGGAATCATGCATATTGACAATGGTGAGTTCAACTATGCTATGTCAATCTTAAAGAGCAACAACGGCAATCCTGATGCATGCAACAGATACACATTTGCATACTCAGCACCGGTTGCGGGAGAGGGACATTTCATCCATACATATATGGGCGATGGCAATCCACTGCCAAGCTTTGAGGGTGAGCCTACATGGGTAGACATCGAGGGAGATATCGATGAGTTTACCGATATGGTATGGGAGAACTTAAACGAAGACAATAAGGTATCACTTTTTGTCAGATATATTGATATCGCAACAGGTGAGTATGAGAGCAGAATCGTAAACAAAAACAAATAAAACACTATATAAACGGTCAAATATACAAGATAAGCAGATAAAACAGGAGAACAAAAATGCAGGAATACGAATTAAAATACGGATGTAATCCAAATCAGAAACCAGCCAGAATATTTATGAAGGAGGGAGAGCTTCCTATAAAAGTGCTTAACGGCAGAGCCGGATATATCAACTTCCTTGATGCCTTTAACGGATGGCAGCTTGTAAGAGAGCTTAAGAAGGCAACAGGTCTTCCGGCCGCAACATCCTTCAAGCATGTTTCACCTGCAGGTGCAGCAGTCGGACAGCCACTTTCAGATGTGGAGAAAAAGATTTACTGGGTTGATGACATGGATATCGAGTTTACACCACTTGCAAATGCATACATAAGAGCAAGAGGAGCTGACAGAATGTCATCATTTGGTGATTTTATTTCACTTTCAGATGTATGTGACAAGAGCACTGCACTTGTAATCAAGAGAGAGGTATCAGACGGTGTTATCGCTCCGGGCTACACAGACGAGGCTCTTGAGATTTTGAAGGCTAAGAAAAACGGCAATTACTGTGTTATCGAGATTGACCCGTCATATGAGCCGGCACCTATCGAGAGAAAGGATGTATTTGGCATCACATTTGAGCAGGGCAGAAACGAGCTTCATATTGATGATGATTTCTTCTCAAATATTGTGACAGAGAACAAGGAGCTCACAGAGCAGGCTAAGATCGATCTGGCAATATCTATGATTACATTAAAGTATACACAGTCCAACTCTGTATGCTATGTAAAGGGCGGCCAGGCAATCGGTATCGGAGCAGGCCAGCAGTCTCGTATCCACTGTACCAGACTTGCAGGCTCAAAGGCAGATAACTGGTGGCTTCGTCAGTCTCCACAGGTGCTTGGACTTCAGTTCGTGGATGGTATCAGACGTGCAGACCGCGACAATACTATTGACCTTTATATCGGTGAGGATTATATGGATGTGCTTGCAGAGGGCGAGTGGCAGAAGTTCTTCAAGGTAAAGCCGGATGTATTTACAGCAGAGGAGAAGAGAGCTTGGCTTGACAGGAATACAGATGTAGCACTTGGATCTGATGCATTCTTCCCATTTGGTGACAACATTGAGCGTGCTCACAAGAGTGGTGTGAAGTATGTAGCCCAGCCGGGTGGATCTGTGAGAGATGACCATGTTATTGATACATGTAATAAGTACGGTATGGTAATGAGCTTTACAGGAATCAGACTTTTCCATCACTAATCACAAGGTATAGCGGTTATTAAGCTGAATTTAAGCACAATAAGTAATTCAATAATAAGGGACTTCATGATATAATTACAGTATACATTTTACACAGTAGTTAATCATGGAGTCTTTTTATGTCATTACAGTTTATCACAGGTAATTCAGGAAACGGAAAAACAAAATATCTCTTTAACACGATAGTGAAAGAGGCAAAGGCAAACCCAAGGGACAATTATCTTGTAATAGTGCCTGAGCAGTTTACAATGCAGACGCAGAGACAGCTTGTAGATTTGTCGGAGAATAAAGCTATCATGAATATAGATGTGCTAAGCTTTAAGCGCTTAGCCTACAGAGTGTTTGATGAGCTGGGAATAACAAATCTTACGGTGCTTGAGGAGACAGGTAAGAACCTTGTGCTCAGAAAGCTTGCGGCACAGGAGGCGGATAAGCTTGGCGTAATAGGCAGAAACTTAAACCGCATCGGCTATATAAGCGAGGTAAAGTCACTGCTTTCAGAGCTTGTGCAGTATAATATATCACCTGAGGAGCTTGGAAGATATATTGATTCCGGCAGTCTGTCTGATACGCTTACCGGCAAGCTTAAGGATGTGCTTGTGCTGTATGAAGCATTTGAGAAGTTCATGCAGGATAAATATATCACAGCAGAGGAAATACTCAATGTGCTTTGCAATGTGGCGGATGAGTCTGCCATTCTTAGAAATTCAGTCATTGCATTTGATGAATTTACTGGATTTACACCTATACAGAACCAGCTCATCAAAAAGCTCTTTGTCATTTCAAAGAAAATATATGTAACGCTCACAATAGACTGTCGTGAGGATATCTTTAAGAGCAGAGGCATGCAGGAGCTGTTTGACATGCCAAAAAGGACAGTGAAATCACTCACCGAAATGGCAGCGTTTTATGGCATAGAGGTCGAGGAACCTATTATCCTTGATAAAAACTACCGGCTTGCAGAAAACGAAGAGCTAAGCTTTATGGAACAGCAGCTTTTCAGAAAACGAAGATGCTCCTTTAAAAAAGCACCAAAGCACATTCATATAGACTGTCTGCGTGACCCGAAGCAGGAGCTGACAAAGATAGCCAGAACCATAAATGAGCTCGTGAGAAAAGAAAACCTGCGCTATCGTGATATTGCGATAGTCACAGGAGATGTGAATATATATGCAGGTTATGTGCGTGAAATATTTGACAAATACAATATTCCTTACTTTATTGATGCCACACAGGAGATACTTTTTCATCCGTTTATTGAGTTTATCAGGTCAATACCCGATATTGCGGCACAAAATTTCTCGGCAGATGCGGTGTTTAGATTTTTGCGGTGCGGCTTTACGGAGCTTTCGGACAGTGAAATAGATGTACTTGAAAACTATGTGCTCGCCTGTGGAGTAAGAGGTAAAAGCGCATGGGACAAAAAGTGGGTCAGGCTGCCAAAGCATAAGGCAGGCTATGACCTTGAGCTTTTAAACCAAAGCAGGGAGTATATAATGGAGCTGCTAAAGCCGGTATATCAGGTGTTTTCCGATAAAAAGTCAACGGTAAAGGACTATGTGCTCGCTATATATAAGCTGATAGTTTTGCTTGATATACCTGATAAGCTTGCAAAAAAGGAGCAGGCACTGCTTGATGCAGGGGACCAGACCGCATCAAAGGAATACGGACAGATATACAAAATAGTCATGCAGCTCTTTGAAAAATATGTGGCGGTGCTGGGTGATGAATGCATGGATGCAGAGGAATTTACACAGATACTGGATGCAGGACTGGATGCGGCAGATGTAGCAGTCATACCGCCGGGATACGACACTGTGACCATCGGGGATATTGAGAGAACGCGTCTGACCAACATAAAGGTCATGTTTTTTGCAGGCGTAAACGATGGGATTGTTCCAAAGGCGGCAGGAAGAGGAGGCATTATATCCCAGTATGAGAGAGAGGCACTTAAGGAGCTGGATATAGAGCTTGCGCCTGGGGCAAGGGAGCAGGCATTTATACAGAGGTTTTATCTGTATCTGAATATGACAAAGCCATCCAGGGAGCTTTATATCAGCTATACGAGACTTGACAGTGAAAAAAAGGCTGCCCAGCCATCGTACCTCATAGGTATATTAAAGGGGATGTTTCCGGAGCTTGTCGTGACTGAGACAGAGGATGTAGAACAGCTTTTGGATATATCAAGCAGGCAGAGTGCTCTGGATTATCTGCTGTCAAATGAGGTGGATGACAGATGGTGCGAGATTGCAGCAGCGGTGATGCTCTATGACGCAGCAGTCAGTGATGCAGGGGACGGTAATGAAGTAGACGATAAAGAATTTACTCAAAAAAATGCCGTGGAGAGGCTCATAAATGCAAGGTTTGAGCATTATTCAAAGGATCCGATTAGCCGAAATGTGGCAAGAAGCATATACGGCAGACACATGGAGGGCAGTATCACGCGCTTTGAGCAGTTTGCCAGGTGTGCATATGCGCATTTTTTAAACTATGGATTGAGGCTTACAGAGCGTGAGGAGAGCGGCTTTACATCCCTTGATATGGGTAATATATACCATGAAGCACTGGAAAGATACAGTAAGAAGCTTGACAGGGAGAGTACTGACTGGTTTAGCGTGACAGATGCAAAAAGAGATGAGATTGCGATGGAAGCAATAAATGAGGTGATTGATGAGTATACAGGCTTTGGCATATTTGATACAGCGGAAAGCCAACATTCGATATCTCATATGAAGGCGGTCTTTAAGCAGACAGTATGGGCACTCACAACCCAGATACGAAGAGGCAGCTTTGTGCCTGAGAGGTTTGAATTTTCCTTTTACGAGAGCCTTGATATGGCAAATGATGTGACGGTTGATATAAAGGGACGCGTGGACAGGACTGACACATATACGGATGAGGGCAGGCTTTTTGTGAAGGTACTGGATTACAAGTCGGGAAATACAGTTTTTGACCTGGTGAAGCTGTACTATGGCACGCAGCTTCAGCTTGCAGTGTACATGGACGCTGTCATGGAACAAAAGAAAGAGGCACTAAAGCAGGTAAGTGTGGAGCCGGGCGGTATGCTGTACTATCACATCGACGATCCTGTAATTGATTTAAAGGATGTGACACCGGGCACGGAGCTTTCTGAGGAAGAAATCAATCAGATGATATTAAAGAAGCTCAAGCCTGATGGGCTTATCAACTCGGACGAAAAGGCATACAGAGGCATGGACAGGGACTTTGAGAAAAGCTCTGACGTAATCCCTGTCACCTTAAAAAAGGATCAGACACCGGCTGCAGGCTCAAAGGTGGCAAACGCCGAAGAGTTTGATGTGATAACAAGGTTTGCGCGAGAGAAGCTTCGCGAGATAGGAAGAGAAATATACGATGGAAATGTTGCCGTCAATCCTATCAAGAACAAGAAAATAGACAGCTGCGCATATTGCGCTTTTCAGGCCATATGCAGGTATGATTCAAGGATACCGGGCTTTAGCGAAAGAAGCTTTAACGGTGACAATAAGGAAGATGTACTTGATAAAATGCGTACACAGATTGCAGCGGCAGAGCATAAAGCATGCTATGGAGATAATAATATAAAGCCATAATCGGGAGACATAATATGGATGTTAAATGGACCAGTGAACAGAAAAAGGTTATAGATTTAAGAGACAGGGATATACTTGTATCGGCGGCAGCGGGCTCAGGAAAGACAGCTGTACTCGTTGAGCGTATAGTAAACAGAATATGTGTGGATAATCCGCCGGTGGATATCGACAGGATGCTTGTGGTGACGTTTACCAAGGCTGCAGCTGCTGAGATGAGGGAGCGTGTCAGCCGTGCGATAGACAGCTTGAAGGAGCAAAAGCCGGACGATGAGAACCTGCAGAGGCAGTCGACACTGGTTCACAATGCGCTCATCACTACAATCGATTCGTTTTGTCTGTTTGTGGTGCAGAATAATTTCGCACAGCTTAATCTGGATCCTGATTTCAGAATCGGTGACCAGGCAGAGCTTAAGCTTATGCTAAAGGATGCTTTGGCACAGGTATTTGAGGACAATTATGCAAGAGAAGACAACGAGGAGTTTATCAACCTTATAGATACCTACAGCAAGGGGAGAAATGACTCTGCCGTCAGGCAGATGGTGGAGGATATCTACTATAAGGCGGGCAGCTCATCATGGCCTAGAAAGTGGATGAACAGCCTCCTAAGGTTCTATGATATAAAGTCTGCTAAACAGCTTGAGGACTCAGAAATCATTAAGGAGATAGTGGATTACAGCAGGGTGCTTTTGGAGGAGGCTGTTCAGGAGCTTACAATGGCGAAAGACCTGGCATCAGCTACACCCGGGCTTGAAAAGTATGCGCTTACACTTACAGAGGATATAGCATTGTTTGAAGGAATGGCTGATGTGACAGGCTATGTCGGCATGCAGGAGTTCTTAAACAAAATATCCTTTGGCAGAATTGCTGTCATCAGGAAATTTGACGGAGATGAGAAGAAAAAGGAGCGCGTGAAAAGCATGCGCGATGCTGCCAAGAAGACGGTAGACGGAATAAAGCAGAAATACTTTGGCATGTCAACCAAGCTTATGTATGAGCAGCTGGAGCGTCAAAGACCATTTGTTAAAGAGCTGATAAGGCTCTCACTCGAGTTTTATGATACGATGGAGGCTGTAAAGACAAGAAAAAGAGTATTTGATTTTTCTGATATAGAGCACTTTGCGCTTCGCATACTGGTGGATGAACAGACACTGGAGCCCACAGAGACAGCGCGTGAGTTTTCAAAACATTTTGAGGAAATCATGATTGACGAGTATCAGGACTCAAACCAGGTGCAGGAGGATATACTTACCGCTATTTCAAGAGAGCATCAGGGAGTTGGCAACATGTTTATGGTGGGCGATGTAAAGCAGAGCATATACAGGTTTCGAATGGCGCGCCCTGAGCTGTTTATGGAAAAATACAACACATATACATCAGATGACAGTGCACACCAGAGAATAGACCTGCATAAAAATTTCAGAAGCAGGAATGAGGTGTTAGACTTTACTAACGACATATTCTACAAAATCATGGCAGCAGATTTGGGCAATGTGCAGTATGATGACGATGCGGCACTGTATCCCGGTGCAAGCTATCCTAAGGAGACGATGCGTCCTGAGCTTTTGCTTGTTGACTACAAGGATGAGGAGCTGTCTGAAATTATAGAGGATGAGGATGGAGATAAGGTGCAGATAGAGGCGCTTTTGATTGCAAACCGTATCAGGAGTCTGATGGAAAACGGCATGGTGACTGATAAAAAGACAGGACAGCTAAGAGCCGTGCAGTACAGGGATATAGTGATACTTTCGAGAAGTGTTGCAACATGGGGCAATACAGTGGCAGCAGTATTAAAGGACTGTGATATTCCGGCACATGTAGAGTCGAATACAGGCTACTTTTCATCGTATGAGATACAGGTGATTCTGTCCATGCTTCGCATACTCGATAATCCGCTGCAGGATATTCCGATGGCAGCAGTGCTTGCCTCGCCTATCGTGGGCATGGATGATGAGGAGCTGGCACAGATTAGGTCTGCCTTTAAGGGGGTAAGCTTTGCGCAGGCTGCACTTAGCGCCATGGCAGGTGAGGATGGCTATGAGGACGAGAAGCTTAAAGCCTTCGCTTTGGTATTTGAGAGACTAAGAGGTGCTGTAGCTGATACGCCAATCCATGAGCTTTTGTACATGATGCTTGATGAGACAGGCTTTTACAGGTATGCATCGGCCATGCCGGCAGGAAAACGACGCAGACAGAATATAGATATGCTGATTGAGATGGCCGCAGCCTATGAAAAGACCAGCTACAAGGGGCTGTTTCACTTTGTCAGGTACATAGATATACAGCAGAAATACGAGATAGACTACGGAGAGGCCGATACCGCAGGCGAGAATGACGATGTGGTGCGCATTATGACAATCCATAAGAGCAAGGGTCTTGAGTTTCCTGTAGTGTTTGTTTCCGGGCTTGGCAAGGGCTTTAACACGCAGGATACAAAATCAGACCTGGTGATACATGAAAAGCTGGGTCTTGGCCTTGTGGAAAAAACAAAAAGCCCAAGGACAAAGCGACCATCACTAATCAGAAATGAGATAGAAAGCCGCATTAAAAGGGAAAATCTGGGAGAGGAGCTGCGTGTGCTGTATGTAGCGCTCACCAGGGCGAAGGAAAAGATTATCCTGACAGGGGGACTTTCAAATGCCCAAAAATCCTTTGAGAAGTATAGAGGCAATATAAATGCGGACCAGCCAATAAGCTTTGGACAAAGGGAGAAAGCAGGGTGTTACCTGGACTGGATTATACCTGCCATGCTGTCGTACCCGGATAAGTATACGGTATCCACAGTCGATGCAACAGAGTTCGCTGCACGAACTGCAATGGGTATGGCGGCAAACGATATATCAAAAGCGCAGCTTATTGGGCACATAAGTGCAGCGGATGAAACAAAAGCCAAAGAGCTCGCAGAGGAATTTGATTTTGAGTATGCATATGCTTCTGATATAACTAAAAAAAGCAAATATTCGGTATCTGAGCTGAAGCATGACTCTATGGTTGAAAAGTACGACAGCACAGATAGGGAGGCAGAGCGTCCTAAGTTCCTGTTGGAGGAGAAGGAGACGTATGTGCCGGACTTTGCGAGGGATGATGATGCAGGCTGTGCTTCTAATGAAAGCAAAGAGCCTAAAAATGCAGCAGGTGTGAATCAGGGAGCGCTGCGCGGAACTGCAGTGCACCGTGTCATGGAGTGTCTGGATTTCAAGAGCCTGTGTGATATAGATACAAAAGACCATGTGGCAGTCAGTGCATTTGTGAAGAAAAGCATGGATGAAATGCTAAAAAAGGGGCTTATCACAGATGACATGTACAGGCTGACCAGACCAAAGCTTATAGAGCAGTTTATATCATCAGATGTGGCAGCGCGTATGGCACAGGCGGATAAGAGAGGCGATTTGTATAAAGAGAAGCCTTTTGTGATGGACTATGAGGGAGTATTGGTTCAGGGAATTATTGATGTATTCTGGCTGGAGAATGATAAAATAGTGCTGCTTGATTATAAGACAGATAGGGTAAATGCTGCTAAAGAGCTTATCGACAGATACAGCACACAGCTAAAACTGTATGCTGACGCACTTGGAAGGATTTTTTCTACAGATGGGAAAAGCATACAGGCGGATGAGAGGCTCATATATTCATTCCGTTTACAGCAGACAATTGTTACCTGTTGTGAATGTAAAAAATAGTGGCATGTCACAGCAATCTATTATATAATGTCTAACAGGCGGTACGAAAATATACAATACATTAATATATCAGACATAATTGCTGTATGAGCAGCTGTATATAAAGCCAAAGAAAAGAGATAATTTACATGGAGGAATACATATGTACGAATACGATGACGAGGTTTTAGACACATTTTTAAAGAAACAGACACAGCTTTTTAGTGAGGAGGTCGCAGATACTCCGGAGGCTGCAGAGGAATTTTTAGAGGACTGCATGGCTGTGGTATGTAAGAATATAAAAGAAGTAAGAGATTACTTTGATGAGGCAGGCTCAGATATTTCGGGCATGTCAGATGATGAGCTTATGGACCAGAGTGAGGTCTTTGCCATTGCGGACGGCAGATTCCTTGTTGTGGAAGGATAGCAGGTATGAAGTATTTTAAGAAAACGATGTGTATGCTGCTTGCATCAGCGACACTTCTCACCGGCTGCAGTATTGCCGGCAAGGAGATAGTGCTTGATATAAATACCACGAACAGCCATACAGTTTTTTCTGTGGACAATATGAAGTGCGATAAGACGGAGGCACTCATATATTTAGCCAATTACAAAAATCTGTACGGCACTATGTATGATGTTAACCTGCTTGAGACAGATGATGCGTCGAACGTGGAAAAATATATCAGGGATGTCACTGTTGATGAGCTGACGCGCATATACTGCATGGTTTCAATTGCAAAGCAGAAGAAGATTACACTTACAGACAAGGAGAAGAGTAGTGTGTCGAAGGCTGCAAAGGAATACTATGACTCATTAAACGAAGCTGAAAAGAAATTCACAAAGGCAGATTTATCAGACATTGAGAGCGCATACGAGCATTATGCGATTGCGCAAAAGCTGTACAATTCTCTATCGAAGGGCGTTGATACAGAGGTGAGTGATGAGGATGCAAGAGTTATCCATATACAGAAAATCTTTGTAAAGAGCAAGGAGAGCGCAGATGCTGTGAGCCAGAAGCTCTCGTCAAAGGAAGATTTTGCAGCAGTTGCATCAGGCAGCAGTGAGGACAGCCAGACAGAGCTGTATGCTGCAAAGGGCACTCTGCCACAGGAGGTTGAGGCTGTAGCATTTGAGCTTGGCGATGGAGAGACATCTGATATGATAAGCACAGATGACGGCTACTATTTCATCAAGTGTATATCCAAGCTGGACCGGGAAAAAACAGAGCAGAACAAGGTCACTATACTGCAAAAGAGACAACAGGAGCAGTTTAATGATGACTACGAGCACTTTGTAAAAAAAGCAGGCTTTAGTTTAAACAATGACCTGTGGGATTCAATCAGTATAAAGGATGAAAAGGATGTGAAAACAAGCTCATTTTTTACTGTGTACAATAAATACTTTCAGGCCGACAATTGAACAGACAGATAATAATTAATAATAGACAGGAGCATATAATATGGACTGGGAATTTGACATCCTGTATGCAATTCAGAGCATCAGAACACCGTTTTTAGACAAGCTAATGGCGTTTTTATCCACCATAGGAAATGCAGGTGCATTGTGGATTGTGATAGGTGTAGTGCTTTGTGTTTCAAAAAAATACCGCCGTGGAGGCATGCAGATGCTTTCGGCAGAGCTTTTGAGCTTTATAGTGGGCAATCTGATAATAAAAAATATGGTCGACAGATTGAGACCATGTCAGATAGATGAGACTGTCAGTCTTATTGTAAAGATACCGTTTGACTCATCATTTCCTTCGGGACATACGTTAAACGGCATAACAGCGGCAGTGACACTTATGTTTATAGACAAAAGAATGGGAATACCGGCGATTGTACTTGCGGTACTTATAGCGTTTTCGCGTATGTACAACTTCATGCATTTCCCAACGGATGTCCTGGCAGGAGCAGTGCTTGGGGTGGTATCGGCAGTGTTTGTGAACTTTTTGTTTAAGAGAGCCGGTAATTAATAAAAAGCTGTACACATGCAGGTCTATGAAACCTGCATAGTGTACAGCTTTTTTATGTGATGTTAACAGTAAAATTACTTTGTTGGATTACTTTGTGAGAAGAAGCATGATATCATTACTTCTCTTTACAAATTTAGTCATCTGGTCAACTGAAAGCGGCTGGTTAGAAAGCATTGCAAGGTCGTAAAGCTGCTCAGCAAACATTGGAACGTGCTCAGAATCCTTATTGTCTAAGATGTACTTTACAAGCTCGTTGTTGGCATTTAATGTGAGTGTCTGGTCAGCGGCAAACATGCTTGGATCCATTCCACCCATGCCTCCGGCTGCGTACATCTTCATCATATCCTGCATACGTCTGCCCTGCTCTGAGAGTGTGAGCACAGATGCTACATCTGCATTTTTAAGGTTTTCTACCTTTACAGTGAGCTTGTCATTGTTCAAAGCCTTTTTGAATACCTCTGAGAGAGTAGTGGTTGCCTCTGTGAGGTCTGCACCGGATTCATCCTTGAGAGACTCTGTGAGGTCTGCATCTATTCTCATGAACTTGTAGTGATCATTTCTCTGCTCAAGCTGTGTTATGAATGAGGTATCGATATTGTGGTCAAGGATAACAGCGTTCATGCCCTGCTCCTTGAACAGCTTGATGTACTGACCCTGCTGTACTACATCTGTGACATAGTAAACTGTATTTTTCTCAGGCTCCTTGTTTTCATCAGAGGCATTTTCATCAGTATTGTCAGCTTTCTTTGTATCATCAGAAGCATCAGCACTTTCTGAGTCTGATTTTTCATCCTCCGCAACAGGTGCGAGCAGCTCCGGAAGAGTCTGATACTTATCATTGATGTCCTTGAAAAGAATATAGTCGTTTATCTTGTCGCAGAACTTCTCGTCCTTTAAGCAGCCAAACTTGATGAATGGGCTGATGTCATCCCAGTATTTCTCATAGGCTTCCTTATCTGTCTTGCACATACCGATGAGCTTGTCAGCTACTTTCTTGGTGATGTACTCAGAAATCTTCTTTACGAAGCCATCATTCTGGAGAGCAGAACGTGATACGTTAAGCGGTAAATCAGGACAATCGATAACACCCTTAAGGAGCATCAAAAACTCAGGAATGACCTCCTTGATATTGTCTGCGATAAATACCTGGTTGTTGTAAAGCTTAATAGTTCCCTCAATTGAGTCGTACTCTGTGTTGATCTTAGGAAAGTAGAGGATACCCTTTAAGTTGAAAGGATAGTCCATATTCAGGTGAATCCAGAAAAGAGGCTCCTTGTAGTCTAAGAATACCTTTCTGTAAAACTCCTTGTATTCCTCGTCGGTACACTCATTTGGGCTCTTGGTCCAAAGTGGGGTTGTATCATTGAGCGGAACAGGGCGCTTAACGATTTTGAGCTGATCCTTTGCAGGAGATACCTCTACCTGCTCCTTATCGCCCTTGTCATTTTCTTTTTCCTCGTACTTGGCGTCCTCATGGATTTCCTCGATGACAGTGTCAGTGTCACGCTTGTCGGCCTTGTCTATTGTCTCGTACTCTTCAGGAGCATTTTCCTTTGCAAGGTAAATCTCTGTAGGCATGAAAGAACAGTACTTTTCGATAACCTCACGTGCGCGGTACTCGTTTGCGAACTCAAGACAGTCGTCGTTTAAGTAGAGAGTAATCTCTGTTCCGACGTCGTCCATGTCGCCATCCTCCATGTTGTACTCTGTGCCACCGTCACATGACCAGTGTACAGGTGTAGAGCCCTCTTTATAAGAGAGAGTATCGATTGTTACCTCGTCGGCTACCATGAATGCTGAGTAGAAGCCGAGACCGAAATGACCGATAATCTGGTCATCATTTGACTTGTCCTTGTATTTCTCGATGAAGTCTGTAGCACCTGAAAAAGCGATACGGCTTATGTATTCCTCAACCTCATCAGCTGTCATACCAAGACCATTATCTATAATCTTTATTGTTTTTTCGTCAGGGTTTACGAGTACCTGAATCTTGCCCTTGTAGTCTGCAGGAAGGGAATATTCACCCATCATGTCGAGCTTTTTGAGCTTAGTGATGGCATCGCAGCCGTTTGAGATGAGCTCACGATAGAAGATATCGTGGTCTGAATATAACCATTTCTTTATAATAGGGAACAGGTTGTCGCTGTCAATTGAAAGATTGCCGTGTTTTTCTGTCATTTTTACACACTCCTTGTTTTTTATTTTACATTTACGCCGCGGTTATGGGCTGTGAGGTTGCGGTAGGACAGCCAGTAATTCCTCAGAGAAAATATGAAGTCAGCCACAGGATTTTGTATGGATAGTTATGCGGCATAATTTTGGTTGTGCCGCTTTGTCCGGTAATGGAACCCTGTGGCAGTTCATATTTTATCTTCAGAACAACTGTCTGCTACCCGCAATTTAGCTTATTTCCGCGAATGTAGGTCATTTAAAGATGATCAAATGGGGCTAACTGATTTTATGAAAAAAACAGTTGGACTTATTTAATCATTTGATAGCATTTAAAGGTTTATCGTTTAAATAAACACAATATGATAATAAGTCTGTAATTTAGAAAAGTCAATAGAAAATTAGCACTCAAAAATAGTGAGTGCTAACAAAACAACAGAAAACCGCATGAATTGGGCATTCTTGGAATTGTGAAAAGTTTATAAACTTATTTTTCACTGGACATTGTGGCGTAAAAATGCTAGGATTTATTTTATAATTAATATAGATATAAGGAGACTGATATGTTACAGGCAGGTATTAAAGGTAAGAAAGAGATTACAGTGACTTTGGATAAGACAGCGAAGGCTATGGGAAGCGGCACGATGGATGTGTTTGCTACTCCGGCTATGATTGCGCTGATGGAAAATACAGCTTTTGAGAGTGTTGCGTCTGAGCTTGAGGAGGGAAGTGGTACTGTCGGTACTGCGCTTGATATCAAGCATGTTTCGGCTACACCGGTTGGCATGAAGGTGACTTGTGAGTCGGAGCTTGTGAAGGTGGATGGTAGAGCGCTCACTTTTTCTGTAAAGGCTTTTGATGAGGCAGGACTCATTGGTGAGGGTACGCATGAGCGTTTTATAGTTTTTGAGGAGAAATTCCAGAAGAAGGCAGATGACAAAGCAAAATAGACAGGATTTAGATAGTAAAACACCGGAAATCAAAACGGAGAAACGTAAGGCCGTAGGTGGTGATTGTAAAGAATCTAACATCGAAGGAAAAAGTGCGAGGAAATACAGCCGAAGATGGGATATCATTGTGACAGCTTTTGATTTTGTTACCAATTTTTCAGAGAGCTCTATTTCTGCATACGCAGGGCAGGCAGCCTTCTTTTTGATGCTGTCGTTTTTCCCGTTTTTATTGTTTTTCTTTTCGCTGCTGAGCTGGACACCGCTTACAGAGGCTGATTTTTTGATGTGGGCGAGCTCATTTATTCCGGAGTCGTTTGGTGACATCATGAAGGATCTGGCCAGTGAGGTGTATGCCAGCGGCACAGGCAGGCTTTCTATCACGATGATTACAGCCGTGTACTTAAGCTCAAAGGCTTTTATTTCGTTTCAGCTTGGGCTTGACGATATGTACCATGTGAAGGAAAACAGAAATTTTATTTTGCGGCGCATATATTCGGTGCTTTACAGTATCGTTTTTGCACTGGCGCTCATTTTTTTACTGGGTATCATGGTGTTTGGAAATATGCTCAGGAAGATGTATTTTTCAAATGTTCATCATATAATTGGAAGCATAATAGGCAGTGTGGTCGATTATCGTCTGGTAATCTGCCTGCCGGTGCTTATTTTATTTTTCTGGGTGATTTATGTGTTTCTGCCAAACAAGAAGCATAGGGCAAAGTACCAGCTGCCGGGAGCGGTATTTGCGGCTGCTGCATGGATGATTTTTTCGGGAATCTTTTCTGTGTACGTGGATAAATACAATAATTATTCTTCATTTTATGGCACAATGACCACTATTGCGCTTATAATGGTATGGTTATATGGCTGCATGTATGTGCTTTTTATAGGCGGTATAATAAACCGCACATGGGAGGAGCGTATGGATGCCAAAAAATATTATAATAAATAGTTACAATAAATAGTAAATTCGGAGGCTTCGAATATATGGATAATAATAAAGAAATGATAGAAGGGCTTGTATCACAGATACTTGACGATTATCATGATGACAAAATCATAAATCAGCAGGCACTTTTTTCACAGCCAGACAAGGAGGCTGTTTGTGATCTGCTCTCAAAGCTTATTAAGATAATGTATCCGGGCTATTTCAAGGGCACGAGCTTCAGATATTACAACCTGGACAGCCAGATTGCTGTTCTTTTGGAGGATATCATGTACAATCTGCGCAAGCAGGTGGTGCTTGCCTTACCGCAGAATCCTAAATACAGGAGCTTATCACATCACGAGCTTGTCAATATGTCTGAGAAAATCAGCAATGATTTCTTTAAAAGGATTCCAAAAATCAGAGCTTTGGTGGAGACTGATGTGGCTGCGTTTTTTGACGGAGACCCTGCAGCATACAATTACAATGAGATTATCCTTTGCTATCCGGGACTGCTTGCAATCACTACAAACCGTATAGCCCACGAGCTGCATCTGCTTGGAGTACCGCTCATCCCGCGTATGATGACAGAGCATGCACACAGCAAAACCGGTATTGATATCCATCCGGGTGCCACTATTGGCAAGAATTTCTTTATAGACCACGGAACGGGCATCGTGGTCGGTGAGACCACTATTATCGGTGACAATGTAAAGGTATATCAGGGCGTGACTATCGGAGCACTTTCTACCAGAGGCGGTCAGAAGCTAAAGGGCGTGAAGAGACATCCTACTATTGAGGATAATGTCATCATCTATGCAGGAGCTTCTATACTTGGTGGTGAGACTGTTATCGGTAGAGGGGCTGTCATCGGAAGTAATGCATTTATTACCTCATCTATCGAGCCGGGGGCTCGTGTGAGCATCAAAAACCAGGAGCTTTCCATCAGAACAGGAGAGCGAAAGGAGCTTGTGGCCAGCGAGATGGAGACAGATTCGAGCTGGTTTTACGTAATATAATATTATAATATACTTTTTTGACTGAAGGTCGGTACGCGCGCCCCGGGCACTAGGTGTCGCACACGTACTCTCCTGCAGGCTACGCTTCACAGTTAAGATACTGTATGAATTATGCTTTTTAGGGTTTCTATGCTTGACGAAACCGTCGAAACGCGCCGTCCATGGCGCGGTTCTCCTCGCTCCTGCGTCCTTGCAGGAGCGTTTCTGCGTTTCGTGGGCATAATTCTAACAGTATCTAAACTGTTTCGCTATGCGCCTGCAGGAGAGTACGTGTGCGCCACCGGTGCCCGGGGCGCGCGTGTTATTAGCTACAACTGAAAAAAGTAAGAAAAATCTAAAAAATATTATTGACATCTAAGCAACGTTAGAGTATACTAACAGCCGTAAGAGATACCAAATGATGTTTTTTATCATTAAAGACGTGAAGAAAAGACGTGAAAAGACGTGAAAAGAGGTAAATATGATGCCATTATCAATGAGTGGTGCTGGGGAGGCACAGATAATCAAGAAAATCGGCGGAAAGGAAGAGGTGAGATCTTTCCTTGAGAAGCTGGGCTTTGTAGTAGGCGGAGAGGTGACTGTCATCTCAGAGATAGCCGGCAATATGATAGTAAATGTAAAGGGCGCCAGAGTAGCAATCGGCAAGGACATGGCAAATAAGATCATGGTCTGATATAACACATGTAATAGGTATGGATATAGCATGTATGACATATATAACACATATAATACATAACACATGCAGCAATGCGCTGTATAAGCTGTAATCATTTAAGATTTAAACGATTTTGTATATGATATTATGCAAACGTTTATATATTTTTTTAAACAACAATAAAATTAAAAAAGGAGTAGTCAGCATGAAGACATTAAAGCAAGCCAAAGTAGGCGAGACAGTCAAGGTTGTCAAGCTCACAGGCCAGGGTGCAGTCAAGAGACGTATCATGGACATGGGAATCACTAAGGGTGTTGAGATATTTATCCGCAAGGTGGCACCGCTTGGAGATCCGGTAGAGGTGACAGTGAGAGGCTATGAGCTATCACTTCGTAAAGATGATGCCTCTATGATAGAAGTAGAGTAAATTTTTTTTGACTATAGGTTAGTAAATACGAACTATAGGCAGAAAAAGCAAACAGAAATAAGGAGATTAAAACATGGCAGTAAAAATTGCTCTCGCAGGAAACCCGAACTGCGGAAAAACAACACTGTTCAATGCCTTAACAGGTGCCAATCAGTATGTTGGTAACTGGCCTGGTGTTACAGTTGAGAAAAAAGAGGGAAAACTTATCGGTCACAAGGATGTAGATCTGGTGGATTTACCGGGTATTTACTCACTTTCTCCATATACTCTCGAGGAGGTTGTTGCAAGAAATTACTTAATCGGAGAGCAGCCGGATGCGATTATCAATATCGTGGACGGAACCAATATCGAGCGTAATCTGTATCTGACAACACAGATTATAGAGCTTGGCATTCCGGTACTTATGGCTATCAATATGATGGATATCGTAAGGAAAAACGGAGACAAAATCAATATCAAGGCACTCGGCGAAAAGCTCGGCTGTGAGGTTGTTGAGATTTCAGCTTTAAAGAAGACAGGAATCAAGGAGACTGCAGAGAAGGCAATCCAGATTGCAAAGTCAGGTAAATCAGTTCAGAGGGTACATCACTTCGCAGATGATGTGGAGAGCACAATCGCAGGCATCGAGGATAAGCTTGGTCTTGCAGTAGCAGAGAACCAGAAGAGATTCTTTGCAATCAAGCTTTTAGAGCGTGACTCAAAGATTTCTGAGGTATTAAAGAGTGCTCCAAACGTAGATGCAGAGATTAAAGCTCTCGAGGACAAATACGATGATGACACAGAGAGTATCATCACAAACGAGAGATATCAGTACATATCTTCAATCATCGGCTCATGCGTAAAGAAGGCACGCGCCGGAAAAGAGACAGTATCAGACAAAATTGATAAGATTGTTACAAACAGATTCCTGGCACTGCCTATTTTTGCACTCATCATGTGGGGTGTATACTATGTAGCAGTATCATCACTCGGTGGAATTGTAACAGACTGGACAAACGACACACTCTTTGGAGAGTGGATTCAGCCGGCAGTACAGACATTTATGGAGAATGTAGGCTGCTCTGAATGGCTCGTATCACTTGTAGTTGATGGTATCATCGGAGGTCTTGGTGCACCTATCGGATTTGCGCCACAGATGGCTATCGTATTCTTATTCCTCTCAATCCTTGAGGACTGCGGATATATGGCACGAGTAGCCTTCATCATGGACAGAATCTTCCGTAGATTCGGTCTTTCAGGAAAGTCCTTCATCCCATTCCTTATCGGATCAGGATGTGGTGTACCTGGTATCATGGCAACACGTACTATCGAGAACGAAAAAGACCGTCGTATGACAATGATGACAGTAACAAATATCCCATGTGGAGCAAAGCTTCCGGTTATCGCACTTATCGCAGGCTTTATCATGGGTGACGGCTGCTGGTGGATGGCACCTCTTATGTACTTTGCAGGAATCGGCCTCACAATCATCTACTGTATCATTTTAAAGAAAACAAGAGCATTTGCAGGAGAGCCTGCACCGTTCGTAATGGAGCTCCCACAGTATCATATCCCTTCAGTAAAGGGTGTGCTGTTACATGTATGGGAGAGAGTATGGGCATTCCTTAAGAAGGCCGGAACAATCCTCTTCCTCTGCTGTGCAGTTATGTGGTTCCTTTCAAGCTTCGGCTTCCAGGATGGTGCATTCGGACTTGTTGACACAGAAAACAGCTTACTTGCAGTAATCGGATCTGCTATCGCAGTTATCTTTGCACCACTCGGATTCGATACATGGCAGGCAGTTGCATCATCACTCTCAGGCTTTGTAGCAAAAGAGGGTATCGTTTCAACAATGGGTGTGCTCTCAGGACTTGGAGAGGTAGAAGAGTATGCAGTAAGCATGCATGATCAGTTTGCAGCATTCTTCCCAACAACAATGGTAGCAGTATCATTCCTGTTGTTCAACCTGTTTGACTCACCATGTCTTGCAGCTATCTCAACAACAGCAAAAGAGCTTAACAACCGTAAATTCTTCTGGTTTACAATCATATTCCAGAACGTATCAGCTTACTGTGTAACACTTATGTTCTACCAGATTGTGGGACTTTGCATAGGTGAGGTAGCCTTCAACTTCTGGACAGTAGTTGCATTTGTACTCCTTGCAGGTGTATTATACTTATTGTTCAGAAAAGACCCTAATAAGGCGACAGTTAAGAACACTTCATTTGCGGCATCAAACGTGTAACAGGTGTTTAAATGAGAATCAACCTGGAGTTTAACACAGCAGACCTCATAGCAGTCATAGTTCTTTTATGCCTGCTGGGGCTTGCCGTAAAGATAATAATAGGATTTTTCAAAGAAAAGAAATAATGCAGTAGCATATTTAGTAGCATTTGTAGTGAATAGGAGATGATGACATGCTGGCTGATATCATTGTAATTGCAATTCTCGTAGTGATAGTTGCACTTGTAATCAGGACAATAATCAAATCAAAGAAAGCAGGCAAGAGCCTGCAGTGTGGAATGGACTGCAGCCATTGCAAGGGCTGTCATTAATCCCCGGCGTGATGCGTATGAAGCGCCGGATGGGCAATTTCAGAAAAACTAATCCGGTCGCTTAAGTTGCATCTGTCGGCATCGGTAACGATAGGAGGATGTATGTCGAAAGAAGCAATAGAGCAAAAAGAGGTAATCGTTGGCAAGCTAAAGGACAGCGGGTGCAGGATTACAAAGCAGAGACTTATTTTGCTTGATGTAATCCTCGAGGGCGAGTGCGGAAGCTGCAAAGAGATTTATTACCGGGCATCGAAGATAGACCACTCTATCGGGACTGCTACGGTGTATCGGATGATCAATACGCTCGAAGAGATTGGGGCGATTGACCGCAAAAATATGTATAGAGTGCAGGTGTCATAAGCCTGGTTTTATAGGAATTGTAATTTTTAGAAAATCCGCTATACTAGAATGAGTATAGCGGATTTTTTTAGTGGAGGCTTTTATGGCATTGCTTTTAGCAGAAAGCGTTGCAAAGCAGTGGGGAGAGGCTGTGATGTATCAATAGATACAATTGTTATAATAGTGAATTAATGAATTGTATAAAAAGAAGAACGGCAATAAGGAAGGCACACTGAGAATTAAAGATTCTTAGTGTGTTTTTTGTTGCAATTAATTGAGAATAAAAAGTGTAAAAATGGCAAAAAAACACTTGACATATAGGTGTAAGTAAGATATATTTAACTCAGGTTAGAGATAACTAACACGAAAGGAGCCAAAATGTGCCAGGAAGTATTTCAGATTGCTATGAGCATGGATTTAAAGAGCGTGGAAATGCAGCTTGCCCTCCAGTGTGCCCCACTAATTACAGGAGCGAGAATTTCAAATATGCTCATGATAGACAGCGCTGATGAGAGAGCCATGAGAGTGATTCTGAGGGCTTCCGGGATATCACATTTCAGGCTCGCAGCAAGGAATGAGAAAACCGCCTTCCTCTTATTCCGCAGGAGCCTTTTAGAAGCATATCTGAATAATTCAGAGGCTTTGGACATACTAAAGAAAGCGGGATATGAGGATTTTTCATTCGGTAAGATATTACTTAGATTCAAAAAACACTACGAAGCGTATCTGAATGACGAACACAAGCAGTTTCCGCATGAGATGGGGCTTTTGCTTGGATATCCGATAGAGGATGTGAGAGGCTTTATAGAGCATAACGGATGCGGTTGCCTGTATTCAGGATACTGGAAGGTATATCGCAACGTACCGCTTAAAAAGAAGATGTTTGAGGATTTTGAAAAGGCGAAGGAAAGTGTCATACAGCTATTGGCCGAGGATATAGATATGAGGCTGATACTGGAAATATATAAGGAAGAACCGCAGCAGATTGCGGTATAGGAGGATTTAAAATGAGCAAAATCAGTGTAGTTTATTGGTCACAGTCAGGCAATACAGCAGCAATGGCAGAGGCAGTGGCAAAGGGCGTCACAGATGCCGGAAAGGAAGCAGAAATCGTATTCGTAAGCAGTGCTTCAATAGATGAGCTTAAATCAGAGACAGCATTCGCACTCGGATGCCCTGCAATGGGTGCAGAGGTACTCGAGGAGGGCGAGATGGAGCCATTTGTCACAGAGCTTGAGGGCTGCGTGGCAGGCAAGACAATCGGTCTGTTTGGTTCATACGGATGGGGCGATGGTGAGTGGATGCGCGACTGGGTAGAGCGAATGACAGCAGCCGGAGCTACAGTAGTAGGCGGCGAGGGTGTTATCTGTCAGGATGCACCGGACGATGATGCAAAGACAGCCTGCGAGGAGCTTGGAAAGAAGCTGGCAGCTGTATAAGCAAATCAGACTATAGCGTGGCCGCGACAACATGAATGGCCACGAAAAATATATTTTATCTCCGCAAAGTATAAACTTTGCTCCTAGTGTAAATCTGGGCCGGCGAACTTCCCATTCGCCGGCCCGCTCTCTTTTTAATGACATTTGGGCTATTGCAAGTTGCAATGGAGGTGTTTTTGGCTAGTGCCTAAATCATCCTGCAAATAAAAAATTCGCAGATTATTACAATCTGCGAAATCCAACCTCCCTTATGTATAAAATAAGCATTTTATATAAATATGACCATTTTTCTGACCATTTATGGGATAACTATAGAATTGATTGCGGAGCGCTTGGTCTCCAGATTTGGATGCACATAGCGATTCAATGTAATATTTACATTGGAATGTCCAAGAATCTCACTTACACTCTTAGCGTCGGCGCCGCTGCTGATACAGTTCGTGGCAAAGGTATGGCGCAGTGCATGAAAGTGAGTATTCCCGATACCTGCTTCTTTTATATAGATATGAAATCTATTCTGATAAGTGCGGGGATCCATAGGCTGATTTTTCTTTAGAAAATAAGAGTCACCTTTTATTGAAGTGTTATAATAATCTGACAGCTTGTCATATATAAAGTCCGGGATAGGAATTTCACGAAGTGAATTTGAAGTCTTTGGTGAATCTATATATAAAGAAGTCTTTCTTGTGGCAGTGTGCTTATTTTGTGATGAACCGGATGTGTGTACCGTGTCTACCGGAAGTCGCTGCACTGTGCGATTGACATGCAGAGTGCGGCTAATCATGTCGATATCTTCCCATTTCAGGGCACAAATTTCTCCTAAACGCAGCCCCATAAAAAGGCACAATAAAATACCGAGCTTATAGATATCAAGCTCGGTAAGAAGATACTCGGTTAGCTTTTGCTGGTCTGTTGTATTGATTGTATTTATGTTGTTTGAGGATGTGACGGATGAACGTTTTATCCTGTACGACAGATGAATTTCTACGGTGCCATATGTGGCAGCTCCATATGCAAGAATCGAGTTGAATATACAAAGTATGCTCTTTGTAACGCTCTCACCGGCTGTCTCAGGCAGTAGCTTGAGTATTTCATTCGGATTTAACTGATCTATGACACTTTCTCCCCAGTTTGGTTTGATATATTTGTTGTATATAATAGAATACTTTTGAATGGTAGAGCACTTCCGGCTGGATGCTATACTTTCAAGCCATTTCTCCGCGACTGCTTTTACGGTGATAGCGGACTGCTTTGGGGATGCTGTTTGATTAAGTGAAGCAGCTTTTGCTGTGAGCAGCCTTTCTGTTACTTCCTTATAGCTGTGGCCGTATACCGATTTGCACTTTTTACTGCCGGCTGTGTCTACTATGTAGTAGCGCCCCTCCCAGCGTCCGTCGGCTCTCTTTCTGATGTTGGTTCCTCTTCTTGACATAATGTATGCCTCCTTGTGATTATTTATTTCAATAGAAGAGGAATGAAATACTTAATATTTATCTGTTTTCCATATGTCTTTACCATTTTGGAATGCTCTCAGCTTTGTGAGTTTCTTTTCATATAATGCTTGTAGCCTTGGGATACGCATATGACGTTCGATTAAATCTTTTTTATACAAACTAAAATCCATTTCTGCTTTATCAATATTTACAATATTTCTATCCTTTACATATGATAGAAGCCGTACTTCTTTAGAAATAAAAGAATGTGTCTTTATCTCATCAATACGAATTGAACCAAGATGCTCGTATGGAATATTATAGAACATAGAATTACCGGAATCATATATAGGTGCAAATCCAAGTATTTCTAATGTGTCAGGATTTCTGACTATAGAAATATTATTCATGTGTCTGTCGGTATTTGAAATGAGATAGTCAGTCATTATTTCATAATCCATAAAATAATCAAACTCTTCTTCTTTTATTCCCAAACCAAGACAGACCTTTTTCAATGGATAATAATATGATTCATTTTGCTTAAGCTTGACTGATTGCAATAATTCCCATGCACTGATACATTCCAGATTTTCTGAGCAAAAATCATATGAAAGACATCCAAGTCCTTCAATTCCACCTTCTACTGTTAACAATGTGGGAGTGTATACTGTGAAATTTTCAAATTTTTGTTTTCTATGAAGTTCTGTTGCAAATAATTCGTTTATACTTTGCTGGTATGATTCTCCATAATTACCTTTAATCATATATCTGCGGCCAGAAGTGTCAATACACCATTTTTTCTGAAGTTCTCCCTGTGAAGCAGCGCAGTTAAATTTTGTTTTCTTCCTTAAATCAAGTAAATTGTCCTTGTTTAGTGTTATTTCACCAAATGTATCTACGAAATCATTTGTAAACAGATTTACATCTTTCCATTCGATATCTTCACCACGAGGTTTAATCCAATAACAATCCGACAAACTTAAGGCCAAATTATCTACCAAAGCACTGTTTGTTGAAGAATATCCAAGTCTTTGCAGGGCAGTCTTAGCTCCGTGCCTCGTCTTAGGAATAGCTCTGTCCTTCCACCAATCATGAAATTTCATATCATTCATCTGTCCACCTATAGGAAAGTGGGCAAGAGCTGCTTCATTTTTTCTGTAATTTCCGAGAGTTCCACCTTCTGTCAGCTCCATCAGGCAAACAGGTATATCTTTATGCATTAAATAGTATTCTTTAGCTATTTTCTTCGCCATATATTAACTCCATATAATATCTTCTGTTTTATCAAGTCTACAGTCACGATTAAATTTATCAACTATTTCATAATAGGATTCAAACAAATCAGCCACATATAATGAAAGATTTTTTTTCTTAACACCATCAAGATCTTCACCTATCTTGATTTTTGTACCTATTGAATCAATTAAATACCCAGCGTCTCTGTTATAATAATAAATCTTACCGTTATTATCTTCAATTTTACACATATTATCATTATCTATCGGTAACTGGTTGGCAATCAATTTTATAATATACGGCGTTGGCGAGCTTTCTCCCTGCTCCCATTTTTGTAATGTACTTATTGGTATATTGAACATCTTTGAAAAACTGCGTTGCGAAAGTCCAGTAGTATTTCGTATTTCCTTAATGTTCATAATAACAAACCTCCCATAAAAGCATATCCAATTTGGTTACTTTTTTTATTATTATACCCAAATCGGATATATAATGTCAATATAATTTAATTTATTTTTGACCACAATTTTGACCATCAAAAAATTAAAAATATATAAAATACATCCCAATATTCCATTAAAAATGTAAAAAGATACAAAAAAAGATACAATAGTTGACATAAAATGACTAAAGTTTTATTATATATCTAGTGTTTTTAACAGAGGTAAAGTTCGCAGATTGTAATAATCTGCGAAATCTAACCTCCCTTTTAATGTAGTGTTTCACCCGGAGGCAGCAAATGAGCATACATCTTTACAAGCACAACGAAGATGCATACAGAGCAGTCGAAACCATGCTGGAGGAAAAGCAGATGGCAGCCGTCATCCATCCGACAGGCACGGGCAAGTCGATGATAGCCTTCAAGCTCGTGGAGCAGCATCCACACAATCACTTTCTATGGCTATCGCCAAGTGAGTACATCTACAAGACACAGCTTGAGAACATAGACACACAGTTCTCAAACATAGAATACATGTCATACAGCAGGCTCATGAAGCATGAGGACAGCATAGACACCCTGCACCCTGACTATATCATACTCGATGAGTTCCACCGCTGTGGAGCCGCAGAGTGGGGCAAGAGTGTAAAAAAGCTTCTGAAAGCATATCCGAAGGCAAAGCGCCTGGGGCTCTCAGCGACAAACATACGCTATCTGGACAACCAGCGCAATATGGCAGAGGAACTCTTTGAGGGCAACATAGCCTCAGAGATGACACTCGGAGAAGCAATCGTGAGGGAGATACTTCCGGAGCCTAAATATGTCATAGCCATGTATTCATACAAGAAAGAACTCGAACAACTGAAAAAGCGAATAGAAGGCTTATCAAACCCGGGACTTGTATCGGAAAACGAAAAGCTTCTAGAGCAGCTAAAGCGTGCACTCGAGCAGGCAGACGGCCTCACAGAGGTCTTTGCCAGACAGATGACAAAGCCTGATGGCAAATACATAGTATTCTGCTCAGGCAGAGAGCACATGGATGAGATGAAGGCGCAGGCTGCCGACTGGTTTAGCAAGGTGGACAAAAAGCCGCACATATACACAGCGTATTACAACGAAGCGTCGACCAGTAAAGCCTTTGCCGAATTCAAAAAGGACACAGGAAGCCACTTGAAACTCCTCTACTGCATAGACATGCTGAACGAGGGCATACATGTGGACGATGTGGACGGAGTAATACTGCTTCGCCCCACAGTGTCGCCAATCATCTATCTGCAGCAGATAGGCAGAGCCCTGTCGGCAGGAAGCAAAAACCAGCCGGTCATATTTGACCTGGTAAACAACTTTGACAGCCTCTACTGTATAGACTGCCTGAAAAACGAGATGCAGGAAGCATTTTTACTGTATCCGGACACTCACTCGCCAAGAGAGCACTTTGACGACAGATTCCGCATCATTGACGAAACAAAGGACAGTAGGGATATATTCATGCGCCTGCAGGAAAATCTGGGAAGCGCGTGGGACACATACTATGAGGCTGCAAAGCAGTGGTATGAGGAAAATGGAAATCTCAAGATACCAAAGAGCTATGTCACTGAGTCAGGACTCACACTGGGAGCATGGATAAACACCCAGAGGCGTGTGAAGTCAGGCAATATATCCGGAAACCTCACATGGGAAAAGATACAAAAGCTAAACGACATAGGCATGATATGGGATGTCACGGACAGCAGTTGGCAGGAGGTACTTGAAGAGCTTAAAAGCTACCGAAATACCTACGGCAATCTGGACATCAAAGCCAAATACGTATCACCTACAGGCTTCAGGCTTGGCTCATGGATCAATAACATGCGCTTCAAGGTGAAAAAGTATGGCATAGAGCAGGCACTCACCGATGAGCAGAGAAAAGCACTCGAGGAGCTTGGCATGATATGGGACCACAACAAGCAGAAGTGGGAAGAGTACTACAGCGCAGCCAAGGCCTACTACGAGGAGCATGGAAACCTCGAAGTACCTGCAAAGTACGTCACAGCAGACGGCATACCGCTTGGACGGTGGCTGTCAAACCAGACCAATAGCCACTCAATGACAGACGAGCAGCTAAAACGGCTGCAGAGTATAGGCTACAGGTCAGAAAGCAAGACCGCTGTACAGTGGAACAGAAAGTTTGAGCTTGCAAAAACATATTACGAGAAAAACGGCAATCTGGACGTGCCGGTATCGTACTCCACAGATGGAGTGAAGCTGGGACGCTGGATATCAAATATCAGATGCAAAAGAAAAAACCCTAACGCCAGCGGCATGGTGCTCGACACAGAGCGCATAGCAAGGCTTGACAGCATAGGGATGAACTGGAAATAGGGTAATCAGGAAATACAGGGAGACACAGAAAAATGTACAGAAAGAAAGGAAGAGGCTGGACCAAGCATATAGATTTTATGCTCTTAGATGTCCTGTGTATGCAGATAGCATTCATAGTTTCATACATATGGCGCTTTGGACCTGGCAATCCATACACAGATAAGGACTACAGGATATTGGCAGCAGCATTTCTGCTCATAGATTTCTTCGTGGAAATAGTATCCGATGCCTTCAAAAATGTATTGAAGCGCGGCTATCTCGATGAGCTCATAGCTACATGTAAGCATGTGGTGCTTGTAGAAATATTAACAACCTTCTTCCTGTATACCACACAGATGGGCGAGATATATTCGCGTATGTCTTACTACATCATGATTCCAATATATATTCTCGTGTCGTACTTAGGCAGAGTGGTGTTAAAGAAAATTGTCAAAAAAAGAAGCTTTGCTTCATCGAAAAAATCACTCTTTGTCATAGCACCGGAAAAACTCCTTGAGGAGACACTTCACGGACTAAAGGAAAATGGCTTTGGATACACACAGATAGTGGCAGCGGCAACAGATGCCGACCTGAAGGGTAAAACAGTATGCGAAATACCAATCGTAGCAAACCATGACGGGATAGTAGACTACGCCTGTGAGGAATGGGTGGATGAGGTGCTTATCCCACCATGTGCGGAGAGCGAATATCCCTACGAAATGGCAGACATATTCCTTGAGATGGGAATAGCTGTTCACAGAGGCATAACCAAAAACAAAGCTATGGCAGGTAGCTTTAATCAGATAGAAAAAATAGGTGACTACACAGTCATCACCGCCAGCATGAACTATGCCAGCACCACACAGCTTCTTGCAAAAAGAGGCATGGACATAATAGGAGGGCTGGTCGGATGCATCATCACCTTGATAGTGACGATATTTGTGGGACCGGCAATCTATATAGCATCACCGGGACCGATTTTCTTCGCACAGGAGCGAATCGGCAGAAACGGAAGAAAGTTCAAAATGTACAAATTCAGAAGTATGTACATGGATGCCGAGGAGCGAAAGAAGGAACTTGCGGCACAAAACAAGGTGAACGACGGAATGATGTTCAAGATGGACTTCGATCCGAGAATTATAGGCAACAGGATAATGTCTGATGGAACAAAGAAAACCGGCATAGGACAGTTTATAAGGAAGACATCAATAGATGAGCTGCCGCAGTTTTGGAACATCCTCAAAGGAGATATGAGCCTGGTGGGAACCAGGCCACCAACACTCGATGAGTGGGAAAAATATGAACCACACCACAGAGCAAGAATGTCATTCAGACCGGGACTGACCGGGCTGTGGCAGGTGAGTGGAAGGAGTAATATCACAGACTTTGAGGAAGTGGTGAAGCTGGATACCCAGTATATTGGGGAGTGGAGTGTAAAAGGGGATATTAAAATTATTTGGCAGACTGCTGTAGGAGTATTAAGAAATGATGGAGCAATGTAAGGAAAAGCTTAGTATTGCAATAAAAGAAGAGGTTAGAGAAATGCAGCATGTATTTATTGTCGGATCCAAATCGTTGGGAGCGTATGGAGGATATGAAACATTTGTTTATAAACTTACACAGTATCATCAGAATAATTCAAATATTAAATATCATGTAGCTTGCAAGGCAAATGGAGACGGCTGCATGGATGAAACCAAACTGGAGGGTGTGACAAAAATAAGCGATTCTGAATTTGAATTTCAGAATGCTCACTGCTTCAAAATAAAAGTTCCGAACATTGGCCCAGCAGTTGCAATTTACTACGATGTTGTAGCACTTAAGTATTGTTGCAAATATATTGAGAAGAATAATATAGAGCACCCTATCATTTATATACTTGCTTGCCGTATCGGACCATTCATGGGGCACTTCTATAATAAGATACATAAACTGGGGGGAAAGGTTTATTTAAATCCAGATGGACATGAGTGGATGAGAGCTAAGTGGTCAGCACCGATTCGGAAATACTGGAAAATTTCTGAGCAAATGATGGTTAAGCATTGTGATCTTGAAATCTGTGATTCAGTGAACATTGAGAAGTATATACACGAGTGCTATGACGGTAAAGGCATCAAGGGCGAAAATCCTAAGACCACATTTATCGCGTATGGCGCAGATTTGACTCTCAGTAAGTTGGCTGATGACGATGAAAAACTGGTGAACTGGTATAAAGAAAAAGGACTGACGAAAAAGGACTACTACCTTGTCGTTGGTCGTTTTGTGCCGGAGAACTCTTTTGAAGTCATGATTCGGGAGTTCATGAAAAGTAAAAGCAAGAAGAACTTTGTTATTATCACAAATGTGAATGAGAAGTTCTTGAATGAGCTAGAGGAAACGCTCCATTTCAAGAGTGATAAGAGAATTAAGTTTGTTGGTACTGTTTACGATCAGGAACTGCTGAAGAAAATTCGAGAGAATGCTTATGCATATTTTCATGGTCATACGGTTGGAGGCACAAATCCGTCGCTGATTGAAGCACTTGGTAGTACGGATTTGAATTTACTGGTTGATGTTGGGTTTAATAGAGAAGTGGCAGAAGATTGCGCTTTATACTGGAGCCGTATGAATGGAAATTTGGCTAAGCTGATTGATAAGGCAGACCTGATGCATGGAGATGAAATTGCAGAAATGGGGAAGAAGGCAAAGAAGCGTGTAGCAGAAGAATATACATGGGATAAGATTTGTGGACAATATGAAATAGTGTTTACAGGTTGGGAGAATTAATTATGAAAATTTTGGCAATACATAATTTCCATAGAAAAGGTTCTGCAAGTGGAGATGACCAAGTTTTTAAAAGTGAAACAGCATTGTTGGAAAGCCATGGAAATCAAGTAATCAGATATACGGTTTCTAATGATGAATTTGATAATGCAGGAATAATTGGAAAACTGTCAGCAACATTTGGAATGCTGTGGAGTTTTAAAAATTATAGGGCAGTGGAAATAATAATTAAAAAGGAAAAACCAGATATAGTTCATATACATACATTCTTTCCGTTATTATCACCATCTATTTTGTATGCAGCTAAAAAAAGTGGTGTTAAAGTAGTGGCTACATTACATGATACTCGCTTTGTATGTCCGTGTTCAACATCTTTGCGTGGAACGGAATTGTGCAATGAATGCGGAGATGGAAAGTATTTTCGAATGTGTAAATATGGATGCTTCAAAAATTCTAGACTACAGAGCTTTATTGTGGCAGGAATTTTCACATATCATCGAAAGAGAAGAAGTTTTTATAAGCAAATAGATCAATATATTTGTTTGAATGAGAACCAAATACGACTTCTTACAAATATTGGATTTGATAAGGATAAAATCACAAAGAAATATAATTTTGTACCAGATGCTGAAGAAGATTTAAAGCCAATGAAGATAGAAGGTCTACCAAACAGATATGTTGTATTCTATGGACGTATCGGTGAGGAAAAAGGGATCAGAATTCTCATGCAAATTTGGGATAATCTACCGAATATTCCTTTGGTTGTAATGGGAGGAGGCCCACTTGAAGAAGAATTTAAGCAGTGGGCAGAAGAACATGATAATGTTTATTTTTTGGGATATATGCAACATGATAAATGCCTCTCTATTGTGAAAGCGGGGGAATTTGTTGTTTTTCCTTCAATATGGTATGAAGGTTGTTCAATGGTTGAAATTGAAACAGAGAGCCTTGGTAAAGGTCTCGTTGCGACAGATCTTGGCTTTTCAGTAGAAGCAATTAAAAATGGTATAAACGGTTTCAAGATTAAACTAGGTGATGTCGAAGGTTTCAAGAAATGTATTACAGAACTTTGGAGCAAACCAGAATTGATTTATGAAATTGGTCGAAATGCAAGATGCGATTATGAGCAAAAGTATAAATCAGAAGATAACTATGAACAACTGATGGATATTTATAAAAAAACAATGGAGCAATAAAAATGGATTCAAAAATTAGTGTGATCGATGAAATTGCTATTTTGTATCGTACAGGAATAAAAGTGTTGAGAGGCGGAGTGTACAGAGTTTTTCTTAAAGAAGCACATGGAATGTTTCTAGTTGGAAAAAAAGTTCAGATTACGCATGGAAAACATATCCGATGTGGAAAAAACGTTAAGTTTGAAGAGTTTTCTGAAATTCATGGATTATGTTCAGACGGCTTGGATTTTGGAGATTATGTTACTATAAGTCGAGGCGTTATGATTCGTCCTTCTAGTTACTATGGGGGCGATTATGGAATGGGATTAACAATAGGAGAACATAGTTCAATTGGACCTTATGGATATGTTGGATGTTCAGGAAAAATTACAATTGGTAAGAATGTAATGTTTGGTCCAAAATGTAGTTTATTTGCGGAAAATCATGTGTTTTCAGATACTGAGAGTAGTATTAAAAGCCAAGGTGTTCAACAAAAAGGAATTACTGTTGAGGATGACTGTTGGATCGGAAGTAATGTAACAATTCTGGATGGAGTGACAATCGGAAAGGGTTCTGTGATAGGAGCAGGAACTTTAGTGACTAAAGATATCCCAGCAGGAAGTGTTGTTATTGATAAGAGAATCAAAATGATACGAAAAAGAGAAAAAGATAGCATATGAACTGCATAAACATAACAGTAGAAAACATTAGTATTGGATAGCTAGTTCTTTTTTATTATGGAACAAAGTGAACAGGCGCGATATATAGATGCTACAACATCTTTTTATAGAAATAATACTATTAAAAGAGGACTCTTGATGACGTGTATTGATTATTAGTAGTGGAAGCGACAACAAAATTATATTGAACTATATTAATTAAAGTGATTAAAAAGGAATATTTGATATGAAGAAAATGGCATTTGTTGATTTGACTAATTTTTTGAATTGGCCAGCTGGAGGTATGTTACAGTATGAATTAGCTATACTACCGTATTTGGCTAAAGAATTTGATATAGATATATGGGGAGTTTCAGTAGATGGAAAAGTGAACTCTAGTATTTGTATTAATGGGAAAGAATATCCAGTTAAAGTCTGGGAAAATGTGAAAACAAAATCAAAAATAATTCCAAATTATTGGAGAGGTTTGAAATTAACATCTATGAGTAAACAATTTGAGAAATATGACATAGTATATACGCATACAGGTAGTTGTACAGTCGCCCTTGAAAAAGCAATTGATAGATCAAAAACAGTGCTTGTGTATCATCAGCATGGGTTAAGTCATTTAAAGGATCATGCTATTATGTCATTAATACAAAGACCATTTGTAAATAAGGCTCAATTTATTTCAGATCTTGTATTTGTGGTTTCTGATAAAAAATCTGTAGATGATTATTATAAAACTATTTCTAGTAAAGTTAGGGGAAAATATATTGCAATTGGAAGTCCAATTGATTTGTCGCTTTTTTCAGTAAGAAAAGAAGTAAAAAATAACAGCACAATTAAGTTAATATATACAGGAAGAATTGACAGTCATAAAGATGTGTGTACTTTAATTGAAATGGTTAAATCATTAGAAAGTATCTATTCGGACTTTAATTTAAAAATTGTTGGTGATGGAGAAGAAAGAAAAAAGGTAGAGGAGCTTATAAAAAAATATGGTATTGAAAATAAAGTGGATCTGAAAGGAGTACAACCGAGAGAAATAGTTCTTAAAGAATTATTAACTTCAGATATATATGTTACGGCATCTATTGGTGAAGGCGTATCTATTTCAGTTTTGGAAGCGTATGCTTCGGGGTTGCCGGTCGTATGCTTTGATGTTCCAGGTTTATCTAAACAAGTAGTAGATAAGGTGACTGGGAAAGTAATTCCGACAAGAAACACATTATTAATGGCGAAAGCAGTTGTAGAAATTAAAAACAATTTACCAGAGTATCGTTTGAATGCGTTAAAAGAAGTAGAAAAATATAGTGCTCAAAAAATAAGTCAAGAAATAATTGATACAATTAATCAAACAATTTATTAATCGTTCATAATAATTTTGGAAGGAAGTGGATTCTTGTGAAAATATTAGTAACAGGCGCGGAAGGTTTTTTAGGAAAGGGTATAGTAAATAGGCTAATAGATTTAGGAAACGAAGTTATTGCTGCATGTTTAAATACGCCTAGAGATGTAGATGCTAGAGCAACAGTAATTGAAAGTGATATTTTTAATATTGATAATCCATATGAATATTATGGAAAACCAGATGTTGTATTGCATTTGGCATGGAAAGATGGGTTTATTCATTATTCAGAGGCACATTTGGAATATTTAGCCAGTCATGTTAATTTTTTAAAAAAATTATGTCAATCCAATATTAAACAAATAGCTGTGATGGGAAGTATGCATGAGATAGGATTTTATGAAGGAAGCATAAACGAACATACTCCTTGTAATCCGGAAAGTTATTACGGAATTGCTAAAAACGCTTTGCGTGAGACAACGGAAATTATGTGCAAACAAAATGATAAAATTTTTCAATGGTTAAGGGGATATTATATAGTTGCAAATACGTCAGAGGGATCTTCTATATTCTCTAAGTTGGTTAATGCATCAGAAAAAGGAGAAAAAGTATTTCCTTTTACTATGGGATTAAATCAATTTGATTTCTTGGATTATGATGAATTTTGTAATCAAGTAGCTTATGCGGTATCTCAAAATACTATAAATGGAATTATAAACATTTGCTCAGGAAGACCAGAGAAGCTTTCAGATAGGGTTGAAAGATTTATAAAAGATAATAATTTAAATATTAAACTCCAGTATGGAGAGTTTCCAGACAGACCATATGATTCCAAAGCTATTTGGGGAGATAATAAAAAAATCACACAAATATTACAATTAGATATTTCAAATAAATAAAAAAAGGTTGTCATGTGGAATTATTCTTTGAATTTATTATGAATACTAGGTAATAAAATATAGAGAAGAAATAAGTGTTTATATTTACTGAATGCATGACTAGAAATAAGTATATATTCTTAGAAAGAGAAGTTGAAATGGAGAATAATTCGAAACATTTGAAAACATCATTTAATAAATGGCTTATATACATTTACATTATTTTGTATTTTATAATTATACAATCCGGTTCTGTTCAATTGTCAATTATTAATGAAAATGGACAAAGTAAAAATTACGCAATATGTTTATTAGTATTTTTACTACCTTTTTGTATAATTGAATTAAAAAAATTTAAACAAGAATATATAAGAATTGTTACTGTATTGATTTTTTTTATGATGATAGATATTATTAAATATCCTGATTCGCTTGTAAGTTTAGTTATGAAATCATTATGGTTTCTTGGATTTATAGGTTTTGCGGCATACTGGAGAAAAAGAAAAATCAATATAATTCATCATTTTTCAATGATTGTTACAATCCTTGCTATTATTTCTTTGATATTATGGTTTGCCGTTAGTATTTTGGGAAGTTCAAGAATCACTTTTACTAATTATGAAATTGCAGATACTGTATATTATAGTTGGCATAATTTATTTTCTTATACACCGTTTTATTATACGGATTTTATGGGAATGAATATTTATCGATTACAAGGTTTATTCTGGGAGCCAGGAGTATATCAGTTATATCTTAATCTAGCAATATACCATTATTTTTTTGAAGAAAAACCACATGAGAATATAATAAAATTAGTAATTCTCTATCTGAATTTGATTTTAACGATGTCGACAACAGGACTGTGTATTGGAATAATGTTGTTAACTATTTATATTATCAATCTTAAATTATTAAAAAAAAGTAGACAATTAATGATTTTAATTGGTGGAGTATTAGCTTGTGCTGGATGCGCTTATTTTTTAGGACAAAAAATGCTTGCATCAATGCAGCTTGGATGGCATGGATCTATGGCAGCTAGAATAGATGATCAAATAGTTGCATTAAAACTATTTTCTCAAAACTTTTTATTAGGTGCTGGATATGATAATGGTCAGATGTTTTTGGATGCTCAGGGCTGGGGAAGAGGTTGTACTAGTGGCTTATTATCATGGGCATATATGATGGGGATTTTTGGCTTGATAGCAGTTTTATATCCTTTTATAAAAAATATAGTAAATGCAATAGATGAAACAACAAAAAGAAAAAGAATGATTTTGTTTATGATATTTGTTATTTGTAATTTATCAGAGCCTTTATTTTGGGCACCATTGAATTGGTATTGGGTTGCCAGTGAGTATGTAAAACTATTTTATGAGAGGAGAAAATTAAATGAATCTAAATGGGAAGAAAATTCTCTTTATTGGTCCGAGATATTTTGATTATGCCATAAGAATTAAAGAAGAAATGGAAAAAAACGGTGGAAAAGTCGTTTGGATCAATTCAAACATAAGAGATACTGGAATATATAATTTCTTTGTATATAAGTATATTTCAAGTTGGAAAAATAAGCTGAGAGATAATTATTATAAGAAAAGAATTCCCCAAAATTTTAATGCTGATATTGTTTTTGTCATTAAGGGGGAAACATTGTCTTCTGAAATAATGGAATCAATAAAAGAGAATAATCCAAAAGCAAGATATATTATGTATCAATGGGATTCAGCTAAAGCAGAACCAAATGCACTGAAATTGCAAAGATATTTTGACAAGGTTATTACATTTGATTATGAGGATGCAAAACAATACGGTTGGTATTATCGGCCATTGTTTTATCTAGAAAGTTCTTTTAAGTCATGGAATGAAAGAAAAAACGACATATCAATGATTGGAGTTATTCATTCTGAACGAATTGATTTATTACATAAATTAGAGTCTTTTTGTTCGAGTAACAATCTTCAATTATTTCATCACTTATTTTGTACTTTTTTAGGATTTTATAAATGTAAATATTTAACACATGATTCATCATATGTTAAAGCAAAGCACAATGAAATAACACACAAATCATTAAGTTTAAAGGATACATATAATATTTATAGTGATAGCAAATTTATAGCTGATTATACTTATCCAGGACAAACGGGTTTTACTATGAGAACTATTGAGTGTATGGGAAATCACTGTAAATTAATAACTAATAATAAATATATTAAGACAGCTGATTTTTATTCTGAAGATAATATTTTCATTTATGATATAAATAATTTTAAAATTCCAGAAGAATTTATGAGAAAACCTTTTGTTGAATTGAAAACAGATATAATGAGCAAGTACAGTTTACAAGGTTGGTTAAAAGAGGTATTGAGTTTTGAAGAATATTAATTTTTTAAACCGCGTAAAATGGGGATTGTATAGCAAAATTATATTAAAATATAAAGCTAAAAATGTTGGAAAACATACTATGATTTTTGATCCAATGCGTTTAGAACATTTAGAAACGATGTATTTCGGAAATAATATTTTTATTTCAAGTGGATCTTGGCTTATTGGGAATAGTGATAGAGATATAACATTAAAAATACAAGATAAGACGATTATAGGTAATTTTGTTCATATTGTAGCTTTGCATAGTATTGAAGTTCAGAAGTCTGTAATGATTGCAGATAAGGTATTTATTACAGATAGTACTCATAATTATGAAGATGTCAGTATTCCAGTAAAAGAACAAGGAATGCGACAAATATCAAACGTAGTTATAGGTGAAGGAACTTGGATAGGGGAAAGTGTTAGTATATTGGGGTGTTCAATAGGCAAGCAGTGCGTAATAGGTGCTGGTTCGATTGTTACTAAGGATATTCCAGATTATTGTGTAGCTGTTGGAAATCCAGCTAAAGTAATAAAAAAATATAGCTTAGAGAAGAGAAAATGGGAAAGCTGTTAATTTAATATTTAATAATTCTGTGCAAATGTAATTGAATAAAAACAATAAGTATTCTATTTTTAGATGAAAAAAATAATAGTTATTAAAATCTTTAGATTTGTCAGAAATGAAAGGAAATATATAATAAGTGAAGAGTTTGATTAATAAAATAAAAGGATACGGACTTGAACAAGTTTTGTTCATTTTTGCAACAATTTTTTCATCGGGTATACATTTTTTGTTTTCAATTTATATAAAAGCATATGTTTTACCTTTAGAATATGGAATGTATTCAACTTGCTTGCTTTTACAATCATATATGTCATATTTACAATTAGGAACGTTGAATGCATTTAATAGAGATTATCCCCAATTGGTAGGATCAGGTGAAAAAGAAAAGTGCGAATTATATAGAAATGTTGTATTCTCCTTTATTCTTATAGTATATTTTGTTTCATCTATAATTATGGTAGGAATTATTATTACTATTTCCAGAACATCTAATATTGAGAGGGAATATACAATTGGATTGATATTAATGGTTATTATTACAACTATTACAATGATTGAAAACTATGGAAACTATCGTTGTAGAATTGATAAAGGATTTAAATATATAAGTATAGTAACTTTT
>ERZ1034730.34-NODE-34-length-62730-cov-21.672597_pt1 | contig 62730 bp, 60 predicted proteins | sample MGYA00520650_ERZ1034730 | MGnify/ENA primary metagenome ERZ1034730 (study PRJEB33766, sample SAMN09781702) | gut metagenome | biome: gut microbiome | host: Homo sapiens | place: Madagascar | study: EMG produced TPA metagenomics assembly of the PRJNA485056 data set... | reverse complement strand
AGAGAACAGAAAAGGATAGCATGTATGAACTGTCCGCAAAAAATGACCGACTGATGAAGAACAGGTTGTAATAATATGATTTATATTGAAAAGCATGACGGTGAGATTTTCATTGGCAATAACACTGATTTGAGCAGGAACACTACTGATGCAGGCATAGCTTTCGCCATAGAGCATTCCTGATGATAGTTCTGTAATAATATTGCGATTCCCCCAAACATCATCATTTATTATGAGAGCCTGACCGGATAGAATCATGCCGATAGTCTGTACCTTATCTCCACTTCTTAGCAGATATTCGCCCTTTGAATAGTTTTTAATGCTGACAGATAGACATTTAAGCATAGAAAGAATTTCTGCTTCTGAAATTCCTTGAAACAAAGGTGTATTTTTTAAGATGTTAATATATTTTTCCATGAGATATTTAATCCTTCTTTTCATATTTTCCTTAGTATATCACAAAAATTGAAAAATAAAACAAAAATGTTGTATAGACAACGGAATTATTTTTGTGAGCTTGATATAGTATCATTAAGCAACAGAAAATAATGAATAAATCAATATAAAAGGAGAACGACATGGAAAATAAGATGTTTTGTTATCAATGTGAACAGACAGCAGGATGCACAGGATGTACCGGAAATTCAGGAGTATGCGGAAAGTCCGCCAATACTGCAAGATTACAGGATGAGCTTACAGGAGCACTAATTGGACTTGCTCGTGCAGCCGAGGGCAATGAGCACCTTGTAACTGAAGAGATGAATCAATTAGTTCTTGAGGGATTGTTTACAACTATTACAAATGTAAGCTTTAATGATGAGACACTAAAGCTTTTGATTAATAAGATAGAAGACACAAAAAAGAAATTAGTACCAAATTGCTTTACATGTTCCGGCTCATGTGGAAAAAACAATAATTTTGATATGAATACTCTCTGGACTACTGATGAAGATGTTCGTTCATTAAAATCCTTAATACTTTTTGGAATTCGTGGAATGGCTGCATATGCATATCATGCAAGTGTGCTTGGATATACCGATGAAACAATCAGCAAATTCTTCTATAAGGCACTTTTTGCAATCGGAACGAAAGATTGGGGAATGGATGAACTACTTCCTATTGTATTAGAGGTTGGAGAAGTAAATTTAAGATGTATGGAGCTTTTAGATAAAGCAAATACTACAACTTATGGAACTCCTGTACCAACAAGGGTACCTCTTACAATTGAAAAAGGACCATTTATTGTTATTACCGGTCATGATTTAAAGGATTTACAACTTTTATTAGAGCAGACAAAAGATAAGGGGATTAATATTTATACACATGGCGAAATGCTCCCGGCGCATGCATATCCAAAACTCAAGAAGTACTCTCATTTAAAGGGAAACTTTGGTACAGCATGGCAGAATCAGCAGAAAGAGTTTGATAATATTCCTGGAGCAATTCTTTATACAACGAACTGTCTTATGCCTGTAAAACCAAGCTACGCAGACAGAGTATTTACAACAGAAGTGGTATCTTATCCGGAAATTGTACACATAGGAGAAGAAAAGGATTTTACACCGGTTATTGAAAAGGCACTCGCCTTAGGTGGATATACCAAAGAACGGCATATGACCGGAATTAATGGTGGAGCACAGGTAACAACCGGTTTCTCACATGGAACTGTATTATCTGTAGCAGATCAGGTGATTGAAGCAGTAAAGAATGGAGATATTAAACATTTCTTCCTGGTTGGTGGATGTGATGGAGCCAGAGTAGGAAGAAACTACTACACAGAGTTTGTAAAACAGTCTCCTGCAGACAGCATTATTTTGACGCTTGCATGTGGAAAATACAGGTTCAACGATTTAGATTTAGGAACAATCGGAGGACTTCCAAGAATCATGGATATGGGACAGTGTAATGATGCTTATAGTGCAATCAAGGTCGCAATCGCTTTAGCAGAAGCATTTAAATGTGATGTAAATGAACTACCGCTATCAATGGTACTTTCATGGTACGAGCAGAAGGCCGTATGTATTTTACTTACACTTCTTTATCTTGGAATAAAGAACATTCACCTCGGACCAACATTACCGGCATTTATTTCGCCAAATGTGTTGAATTTCCTGGTAGAAAATTATGGTATTTCTCCAATAAGTACACCGGAAGAGGATCTAAAAAAGTTATTAAATAATTAATCAGGATGGAACGGAAAAAGATACTAAATTTACAATTAAGAGATATTTTTTCTTAAAACGAAATAGGTGAAAGGTGGGAAAATATTATGAGTAAAAAAATTGATTTAAACCGGTCGGTGTATGATATTACGAAAACTTATCCGGAAGTGATTGATATTATGGTAAATCTTGGGTTTGACGAAATTAAGAAGCCGGCCATGCTAAACTCCGTTGGACGAATTATGACAATTCCTAAGGGTGCAAAGTCAAAAGGAATTTCGATTCCGGTTGTTATAGCAGAACTTATAAAAAATGGTTTTGAAATTACCGGTAATATGCCGGATATTTCTTCTATGGCGAGCAAAGAATTTCAAGTCAAAGAGACCGGCAATACAGAATTGCTGAAGGATTATTTAAAGAGGCTTGGAAATGGAGAAGATTTAGAAAGTGTTAAAAAAGATTTTGTTAAAAATTTTTCTGATGTAGATGCTTCTGAAATTATGAAGGCAGAGCAGGAACTTATAAAAGAGGGAACACCTATTACAGAGGTGCAGAAACTGTGTGATGTGCATAGTGCATTGTTTCATGGCTTAACTAAAGAAGAAAAAATAGCAAATGCTGAAAAGGCAGTCGAAGAATCTTTGAAAAAAGAAGAAGCATCTGAAATGAAAACTATGCCGGATGCATATGTCAGAAAACATGAGCTTGCAAAAGCACTCAGAGAAACAAAGGGGCATCCTCTTTTTTCTTTTACAGAAGAAAATGAAAGGTTTAGCAAAGAAATAGCAGATATCAGATGTGCACTGGAAAAGGGCGAAGATGTAAGCAAAAAAATATCAGATTTCAGACAAATAGCAACACACTATGCAAAAAAAGGTGATTTGATTTATCCACTGCTTAAGGTTCGCTATGAAATTTCAGGACCATCGGACGTTATGTGGAGTGTTGATGATGAAATTAGAGATGAATTAGCAGCAATAGATAAGGAATGCAATCATGACAAAGAATGGATTAAAAGAGTACAGGCTGTTTTAACAAGAGCGGATGAAATGATTTATAAAGAGGCTAATATATTGTTTCCTATCTGCGCAGTGAATTTTACAGTCGAAGAATGGTATGGAATCTATGAAGATGCCAAAGACTATACATTAGTGTATGGCATTGAGAATAGATGGGAAGAAGCAGAAAAATATATTCAGGATAAAAAGAATCGTCATGAGGCGGCTATTTATGAAGGTGAAATAGTAATGGGCGGTGGACATATGAGCGTAGCACAGCTGGAAGCTATGCTTAATACGTTGCCAATAGAGATTACATTTGTCGATGATAATAATATAAATCGTTACTTTAACGAAGGAGCGAAAGTGTTCAAACGCCCTGGCATGGCAATTGACAGAGAAGTATTCTCTTGTCATCCGCCTAAGATAGAACCAATGGTTCGTTCCATTATAGAAAGTTTTAAAAATCATACAATGGATAGCGTTCCGGTTTGGATGGAAAAGCAAGGTAAACCATTTTTAGTTACTTATTATGCAGTGAGAGACAAAAATGATATTTATCTTGGAACAGTAGAGGTGGTACAGGATATGCAGTTTGCAAAAGAGCACTTTACAAGTATTCATGATTAAGTATTTTATCAGTTATATCTGATAAAAACGGATTTACAATGTCGGAAATGAAATAATCAGACGAGACCGGAACGATGTTTTCCGGAAGCGGCATTGTAAATGATCATAAGATGCTCGGACTGCCGGAGGAGAAACACTTCATAAGGGAAGTATAGAAAAGATACAGGTTTTAGAGGAAGAAGTATGGCAACCTTAAAGGATGTGGCAAAGGAGACAGGGCTGACGGTAAGCACTGTCTCCCGTGTATTGAATAACCGTGGATATATCAGCCAGGAAACAAGAGAAAAAGTATATGACGCGATGAAGAACAATTACAATTTACCCACTTATAGAATTACCTGTATAGAGTTGAGACTATGAAGAAAAGTCTGTAAATTAGATTCTTCTATGATAAAGATGGGCGAAAGGCTTGAAAAATCAGCTTTTCGCCCTTTGTTTATATATAACAGTTACTAAAACGCATATCAAGAGCAGGCGGTTCTGCAGCCTGTTTTGCGATGGAATATTGCCTATTCTGGAAGTTTCTGTGATATACTTATACTCGGTAGTATCAGACCGGAAAGGAAATATTATGTTACAAAAAATATATGTTTTTTTCAGGAAAGAAACCGTTTTGTCAATTGCAGTGATCCTGGCGCTTCTTTCTATGTTCTGGGTCAGACCGGATAAGGCTTATTTAACTTATATCGATTTCAGGACTCTCGGGCTCCTCTTCTGTTTGATGGCAATTGTAGCTGGTTTGAAGGCTGTTGGTGTTTTTGATATACTTGCCAAAAAATTGCTGATGGGAACATCGGGAACTGTGGGTGTGATCAGGCTGTTGGTACTCTTATGTTTCTTCCTGTCAATGGTGATCACCAATGATGTGGCATTGATTACTTTTGTTCCTCTTGCACTGATCATTGTGCATAAACTGCCAAAGGAACTGGGCAATTACTGGCTTCTTAAAATAGTAGCCATGCAGACAATCGCTGCTAATCTCGGAAGCATGCTCACACCAATCGGAAATCCGCAGAACCTTTATCTATATGCCAGAGCAGGGATGTCCGCGGCAGAATTAATAACACTGATGCTTCCCTATTCCGCCACAGCACTTATCCTTCTTCTGATATGGATACAGGTAGCCGCTGCCAAAGCACCTCACGTATGCGGTTTAGAAAAAGATAAAACTCTTTTGGGATTCTCTGACAGAAAAGAACTTAACATGGAATACCTGGCCGCTTACCTGATCTTATTTACAATCTGCCTGCTCACTGTTGCACGTATCATTCCATACCAGATTCCTCTTGTATTGGTTCTTATATATATGCTGCTAAGAAACAGGGAAAATATAAGCAGGGTGGATTACTCCCTGCTTGCCACCTTTATCGCATTATTTATTTTTATCGGCAACCTTGGAAGGATTCCGCAATTCAGCAGTTTTCTGGAAAGAATCATGGCAGGAAGGGAAACACTTACTGCTGTTCTTGCCAGTCAGATTATGAGTAATGTTCCCGCTGCGCTTCTTTTATCCGGCTTTACAGATAATTACCGGGCTTTAATTGTCGGAACCAATATTGGAGGTCTCGGCACTCTGATTGCATCCATGGCAAGCCTGATAAGTTTCAAATATATTGCAAAAGAAAACAGAAATCTGAGAGGGAAGTATTTGGGAATATTCACAGCCTCCAATATTATATTCATGATATTCATGTTAATATTGTATTTTTTTCTTAGATAAAGGTTTTCCCGGAATTACAAAAGCTATAGCAATTCTTTCTGATGATGCCTCAAAATTATTATGGTTTTTGGGATGAAAGCATATTGGTAGGATTGATGGACAAGCTTATGAGTTGACAACAGGAATTGGTACCGGAACATTCTATCGAATGATAAGAGAATAGGAGAAAATGAGCCTTGAGGGCAAGGCTCTAAGGGAGAGAGAAATCTATGATACGAGAAATTGAGAATAGAAGAAGTATAAGAAAATATAAACCAGATGAGATCGAAAGAAAGTTAATTGAAGAGATCATATACAGTGCTTCCCTTGCACCATCTGCTAAAAACAGGCAGCCTTGGAAATTTATTGTATATCAGGGGAAAGAAAAAGATAAACTGGTTGATGTCATGCGTCATGGTATAAATTCAGAAAAAACGACTCATGAACTTATGCCGGAATGGGCATTTGCCATACCGGATGCTGAGAATACAGTCAGAATCATGCAGGAGGTCCCATGCCTTATAGCAGTGCTTAATACCAATCAGCATACTCCATTTGCAAGCATTGAAAATGAAAAGCGAATTGTTGAAATATGTGATTCGCTGTCCATAGGTGCAGCGGTTGAAAATATGATTCTGACAGCAACAGGGTATGGATTAGGTACTTTGTGGATTGCAAATACTTGTTTTACCTATAATGAGCTGATGGATTTTATCGGAACAGACAGCCAGTTGACAGGAATTGTTGCGGTTGGCTTTGCCGACGAAGCTCCGGACAAAAGACCGAGGAAACCATTCGAAGAAATCGTTGAGTACAGATAGGTAAATCGAAATTTTACGCACTGTAAAATACTTTTGACACGGCTAAAATGGACAATGTAAAAGCATTTTGATAGACCAAAATTTCTTTTTTGATTAAAGTGGGTTATGAAGGAGGTGACAAAGATGGAACTTAGCAAGCAGATAAAAAAATATCGAACAGAGGCAAATTTATCGCAAGAGGAGTTGGCAGATAAAATTTATGTTTCAAGACAAACTATATCAAATTGGGAAAATGAAAAAAATTATCCTGATATTAAAAGTTTAGTGCTTATGAGTGAAGTCTTTCAGGTATCTCTTGATAATTTAGTCAAAGGAGATTTAGAAAGAATGAAAAAAGAAATTGACACACAGGAATATGCAAAATTTCAAAAGGATAGCACTATTTTTACCGTATTATTTATTGCTTTGCTGATAGTACCTATACCGCTTGTAATGTTATGGAAGTGGTTTGGAATGGCATTGTATTTATGTTTGTTTGGAATAGGAATGTATTTTGCTGTCAGAATTGAAAAGTACAAGAAGAAATATGATATTCAGACTTTTAAAGAAATTGTTGCATTTACTGACGGGAAGAGTTTGGATGAAATTGAAAAAGCAAGAGAAGAAGGCAAAAGGCCATATCAAAAAGCTCTCTTGGTAGCTGGTTCAGCGGCATTGGCTGTTATAATTGCACTTATAATGACTGCTGTAATGAGATTATTCTCTTGAGAACACGAAAATTCCAGTTTGCAGAACTGACTCAAAAGAGCTTGAAGGAGCTCTTTTTCCTTTTTCATAATAGTATCATTATGGTATAATAGAAACATTAAAATTGGGATTTTCTAGTTAGAGGTTATATTATAATGGTAGTGAAGTATAAAGGGCAAAAATTAAGATATGTAAAAGATTTTCATGGTAAAGAGGTTTTGTGGATTCTTAGTCCTGAACAGATTGAAATGCCAGGAATGATATTTGTTGGTGGTTATCCAAATGAGTATTGTATTTTTATGGATACATTGAGTGATGATGAACAAAAGAAAATACGAAAACAGTTGAACTAAATTCAAGTTTAACGAGGAGGTGCTTTACATGAAAAAAAGTATATCAAGGAATTCGAATGTGGAGCCGGATTGTTAAAATGTCCCCGGTCGTATTTGATTCGATCACAAATTATATTAGAAAGCAGTTGGTAAAGGAGTAGGTTATGACATTAGAAACTGAGAGATTAATACTTCGTCCCTGGAAAGAGGATGATGCAGAGAGTTTATATAAATATGCAAAAAATCCAGAGGTGGGGCCTATAGCAGGATGGCCAGTACATACAAGTGTAGAGAATAGCAGAGAAATCATCAAAAGTGTTTTGGCAGCAGATGAAACATATGCAGTGTGTTTAAGAGAAGATAATGTTGCAATTGGAAGTATCGGATTGATTACGCCAGCGCAGTCGCACACAAAAGCAGCTGATGATGAAATAGAAATTGGATATTGGATAGGTGTTCCATACTGGGGGGGGCAGGGCTTGATTCCCGAAGCGGTTCGAGCTTTACAGAAGCATGCTTTTTTAGATTTGGGTTGTAGTGCTATGTGGTGCGGATATTATGACGGAAATGAAAAATCAAAACGCTGTCAGGAAAAATGTGGATTCAAATATCATCATACGGAAGAAAATAAACCCTGTGCACTTATGGGAGATGTTAGAACGGAGCACTTTACTTATCTTACAAAAGAACAGTGGTCTGATACTCAGGATAAAGTAAAATTTATGGAGGTATAGAACAATTTTTGTTTACAGAATTGAGAAATCGAAATTTGTAGAATTAGTAAATCTCGATTTTGGGAAATACAAGAATGTGTCTCATTATGGTTTTAATGCGGTTTGTAAGGAGAAACAATATGATTGGGTTTATTATATGGTCACTTTTGGGAGTGTTTATAATTGGATTAGGAATAAAAGATATGTTTTCTAAGAATCCCGTTGGATTCTGGGCTAATACCGAAACAATAAAAGTAAAAGATGTTAAAGGTTACAATCGTGCGAGCGGACTATTGTTTATAATCTATGGAATCATTTTTGTTATATTAGGAATTGCGCTGTTAGATGGTCAAAATACACCATACGTTCTGTTGTCGGTTATTGGTGTGATGGTGGAAACAATTGTAATTATGGCTGCTTATAGTTTAGTTATCGTTAAAAGGTATGAAGAGAAGTAAATAACTTTGAAGTTGCAAGGAGGAAATTATGAAATTTATGCAAACAGAGAAAAAACAGCTATTGATCTATGTGATTATAGCATACGGAATCACATATGTAATGGGACTTCTGATGTGGTATAGCTATGGAAAAGGTCTTGATCTCAGCGCTTTTCCAAATGCGCAGATGCTGTATCCAGCAGCAGGTGTGATGATGGCTTATTTAATTACCAAAAAAGGAGATAAAAATCTTCCAACGGCTTTTTTCATATTCTTTGTAGCTCTCACGGCGGTGCTGGTTGTCTGCACGGCGGCTTCTGTTCTGGCTCCCCAAAATAGAGATCTGATGAGCAGGCCATATTCTCAGTGGGCACCGATCATGGAGTACGTTATAATAGGTGGCAGCGTTATTTTCTGGATTCTTCTTCTGCAATCCGGTAAAGAAAAGCGCAGATCCTATGGACTGAACAGCGAACATTGGAATATATCTATTCGTATGATCCTGTTGTTTATTGGATTATATCTTCTCAGATTTGTGATTGCCTGTGCTCTGAGCGGCCAGCTTTCTGAATTTGGCAAAATAATGGCAAATCCTACTACCTGGATCATGTTTTTTACTGTTTTGGTAAACTTTTTTCTGTCAGTAGTGGCATTCTTTGGAGAAGAATACGGATGGAGATATTATCTTCAGCCTCTTCTTCAGAAAAAATTTGGACTAAAAGGCGGCGTAATCCTTTTGGGCTGTGTGTGGGCTGTATGGCATCTGCCAATAGACTTCTTCTATTACACTACGCCGGATATGGGGCTGGCGGCTCTGGCAAGCCAGTTTGTTACCTGTATTTCACTGGGGATTTTTATGGCATATACTTATATGAAAACCCAGAATATCTGGGTTCCGATAATTATTCATTTTCTGAATAATAATATGGTGGTAGTTTTTTCAGGAACGTACTCTGCGGATGTACTTCAGAATCAGCAAATCCACTGGGGAGCTATTCCTGTGGCACTGGTAATGAATCTGCTGATCTATGGATGGGTGATCTTTCTGAAGCCATTTAAGGAGAAAAAAGCATAATATTGAATTCATTCAAATTATTTAGAACAATTTGCAGGAGTACCTGCATTTTTAGGAATAGTTATTTTAATTTCATGTATTGCAGATTGGATGATATTTGCAAAAATTGAAGTGGCATAACTTATAATAGGTTAATCATAATTGTAATCAAAAATCAATGTCCATTCTGTGGCAAATCATTAAGGGTTGTACCTATAAATAGTGAAGAATATTGTCCACACTGTGGTTGTAAAATAGAACAGGAGCATAAGAAAATTCAAGTTTATAGGGATGATACAACAATTATTTTTGCATGGAAAAAGAATCCGACGAGAAAGAAAAAAATTATTTACCACAACCACAGAAAATTTTGAATATAAGCACAAAATCGCTTCAATTAATATTGAAGAAACGCACATAATATAAAATATATAAATTGAAGGAATGTATATTTTGTGATATGTTAGAACCGTTTTATCTCTTACCATTTTTGATAAAATGAGTTTGATAAATTGGATTTGTGGAGGTACACGATGATAATAAAAATTGTTACAATTTCACTGATGGCAGTGTTCTACATCTGCTATTTTGCAAAGCTGATTAGTCAGAAAAATCAAGGCATAAAGACAGACCAATTAGGAAAAGGAAAAGAGGGATTTGTCAAATTTATAGAAGTAACTCTTAAAATAATCACATATTTGCTTCCAGTAATACAGATTATCAGTATTGTGTTTTATTCGGGAACGGCACATATTGTGACGCAATTTATAGGAGTTGTAATAACAATGTTCGGTGTACTTGCTTTTATTGTTTCTGTTACACAGATGAAGGAGAATTGGAGAGCAGGTGTGCAAAAAGAAGAAAAGACAAATTTGGTAACAACGGGCATCTATTCTATTAGCAGAAATCCTGCATTTTTGGGTTTTGATTTAATGTATATAGGAATATTGTTTTCGTTCTTTAATTGGTTCCTTTGCTTTGCCACAGGTTTTGCAGTGGTATTTTTTCATTTGCAGATAGTCAATGTAGAGGAAGATTTTTTGATAGAAGCATTCGGAAATGAGTACCTGCAATACAAATCAAAAGTATGCAGATATTTAGGAAGAAAAAGATAACTTTAAGTTTGACGAGGTAAATGTAATGAATGAATTAGTATATAGAAATCTATCCGAAGATGCAAAACGACAAATATGTGCATGGAAATATGGCGGAGAATACGATTTGTATAATCTTCCTGCTTATGAAGAAATGCAAGTTCGACATATAGGATTTATGAATCCCAAAAGTGAAAAAAATTATTATGGTTTTTGGGATGAAAGCATATTGGTAGGATTTGTCAATATATTGGAGGAAAAAGAAGAGGTATTTATTGGAATAGGCGTAAATCCTGATTTTTGTAATAAACATTATGGTCAACGAATGCTCTTGATTACTTATGAGATTTCAAAAAAGTTATATCCTAACAAACCGTTGTATCTGGAAGTTCGTACATGGAATATCAGAGCGGTAAAGTGCTATCAAAAAGCAGGATTTAGGATTGATGGACAAGCTTATGAGTTGACAACAGGAATTGGTACTGGAACATTCTATCGAATGATAAGAGAATAGGTTAAATTCTTATCTCCATAAACGGTATACTTGTTCCGCAGTATCCGCCAGGTTTCTCTTCGCATTTTCATTCTTCATGGCTTCTTCCAGCGTGGTAATGCCTCGTAAAACCGGGAAGAATGCGTCAATTCCATGCTCGTTACATTCTCTTGCATCCCGTTCTACCGATCCTGCAAATGCGATCACTGTCTTTCCGTATTTTTTAGCCAGCTTTGCTACTCCGATCGGCGCTTTTCCCATCGCCGTCTGTCTGTCCAGTCTTCCTTCTCCCGTAACTACCAGATCCGCATCTTTGATATATTCTTCCAGCTGTGTCTCCTCCAGTACGATCTTGATCCCGGATTCCAGCACTGCATTGGTAAATGTTAAAAATGCGAATCCAAGTCCTCCGGCAGCTCCGGTTCCGGCCTGTTTTGCATTTGCTTTCGGAAATTTTTCTTTTGCCAGTACCGCATAATATGCCAGCCATTTGTCCATCTGCATGATCATAGATGGCGTTGCTCCTTTCTGCGGTCCGTAAACAGCACTTGCTCCCTGCTCTCCACACAGCGTATTTGTTACATCACACGCAATCCGGAACTCACATTCTTTCAGTTCTGGTATCACATAGGTATCCGTGATCGTCTCCAGTTCTTCCAGACCTCTTGCACCAAATGGTACCGGCTGTCCATTCTTGTTCATGAATCCGAATCCAAGTGCCTGCAGCATCCCGATGCCTCCGTCATTCGTTGCACTGCCTCCGATTCCGATGATAAATCTTCTACAGCCTTTTCCAATCGCATCTTTGATTACTTCCCCGACACCGTAAGTCGTTGTGTAAAGTGGATTCTTCTTTTCATCCGGCACCAGTGTAATTCCCGCTGCTCCTGCCATCTCAATTACTGCCGTCTTGCTGCTTTCAATGATTCCATATTCACAGACTACCGGTGTTCCAAGTGGTCCCGTCACCTGAATCTCCTGTTTTATGCCATTCATTCCGGCAACAAGCGCGTCTACCGTTCCTTCGCCTCCGTCTGCCAGCGGTCTGATCTGCACATCCACATCTGAATCTACTCTGTGTATTCCTTCTGTTACTGCAAGTCCTGCTTCCATCGAAGTCATACTTCCTTTAAATGAATCGATTGCTGTTACAATTTTCATAGTTTGCTTCCTCCTTATTTTCACAAATTTTCGTTATTTGTTTTGTGTTATTCACTGACTGTTTCCTGCGGTTTCCTACGGTTTCCTACATCTAGGTCTTTTGGATTTATTCATACTATAACAAACTTTTCCAGTTATTTATATGTCTTTTATAATATATTTTTTAAATCATAATTCTTTTTTTATTTTTAACATTTGGACTTTTATTAGAAATGGAGTGTATTACACACCGACAGAGAATGTGGTATAATCCTTGAAAAAACACTGTATGGAAAGGACAAAACACGATGAACACTCTGGATATTATGAAACACCCTGCCGCCTATGTCAGTGGCTATGAAAACACCCCCACGGAGGAACAGAACCGTGCAAAGCAACTGTGCTGGGAGTACAACCGCACCGCTCCCAACGAACAGGAAAAGCGGCGCAGTATCCTGCAGACCCTGCTGGGCACCTGCTCTCCCATGACCGGCATTGAGCCGGATTTCCACTGTGACTATGGCTTCAACATCCATACCCACGGCTTGGCGGTCATCAATTATAACTGTGTCATTCTGGATACCTCTCCGGTAAACATTGATGTGTCGAGGTAAAGCAATGACCATTGAAGACATAAAAGAAAAATGTAAAGCGCTTGGTGTTCTTATGAAAGTACAGACTGGCGAAGAACATGAGATCGACGATAAGATGGCAAGTGCAGTAACTGCAGCTTTGGAGGATGTTATAAACAGGAAATTTACAAAAAATATGCAGCAGAAAAAGGAGAAGAAAATAAGTAATTGAATATATTGTCAAATGTGATTAAATGTGTTTAAATATACTCAAAGGAGTAAATTATTATGAATACATCAAATATCACAAATTATAAGCCAAAAGATTTTGCTGAACTGTTAGGTGTGTCTGTTAAGACATTGCAACGCTGGGACAGAGAAGGAACTTTAAAGGCAAATCGAACTCCAACTGATAGGCGTTATTATACCTATGACCAGTACCTTCAATTCAAAGGCATAAATATTGAAAATGATAAACGTCAGGTAGTTATTTATGCCAGAGTGTCTACAAGAAATCAAAAAGATGATTTACGGAATCAAGTTGCATTTTTGCGACAGTTTTGTAATGCTAAAGGTATTATTATAGACCAGTGTATTGAGGAGTATGGAAGTGGTCTTAATTACAATCGTAAAAAGTGGAATGAATTATTAAATGAAGTAATGGAACAGAAAATAAAAACCATAATAGTAACTCATAAAGATAGATTTATCAGATTTGGTTACGATTGGTTTGAAAAATTCTGTATGAAGTTTAATACAAGCATTGTGGTAGTGAACAACGAAGAACTATCACCACAGGAAGAACTCGTACAGGATATTGTTTCTATACTTCATGTATTCTCTTGCAGGTTGTATGGACTTTGTAAGTATAAAAAACAAATAGAAAGGGATGAGGAAATTGCTAAAGAGCTTCAAGACGGAAATAAATCCGACGATTGAGCAAAAAATCAAGATTAACAAGACTATTGGCACTTGTAGGTACGTCTATAACTTCTATCTCGGTCACAATAAAACTTTATATGATAACGGTGAAAAGTTTATGACTGGCAAGAGTTTCAGCGTATGGCTTAATAATGAGTATATTCCTAATAATCCTGATAAAATATGGATTAAAGAAGCATATTCAAAAGCTGTAAAAAAGTCTATTGAAGATGGATGTACTGCATTTACAAGATTTTTTAAACATCAAAGCGCTTTTCCTAATTTCAAAAAGAAAGGTAAATCTGATGTAAAAATGTATTTCGTAAAGAACAATACTAAAGACTGTAGATGTGAGAGACATAGGTTGAACATACCCACTTTAGGTTGGGTACGCATTAAAGAAAAAGGTTATATACCAACAACTAAAGACGGATGGAAAATCAAAAGCGGTACAGTATCCATCAAAGCAGACAGATACTATGTGTCAGTTCTTGTAGAAATTCCCGACGTTAAGATTGCTAATAATAGCAATGGTGGTATAGGAATTGACTTGGGTTTAAAAGACTTGGCGATTGTTTCCAATGGTAAAACTTATAAAAATATCAATAAGTCAACAAGAATTAAAAAATTGGAAAAGAAACTGCGTAGAGAACAAAGATGTCTCTCACGAAAATATGAGAACTTAAAGAAAGGAGAGTCCACTCAAAAGAATATACAAAAGCAAAAGCTCAAAGTACAAAGACTTCATCATAAAATAGATAATATCCGTACTGATTATATCAATAAATCAATAGCTGAGATAGTGAAAACCAAGCCATCTTATATAACTATTGAAAATTTGAATGTATCAGGAATGATGAAGAACAGACATCTTTCAAAAGCTGTTGCGTCACAGAAGTTCTATGAATTTAGAACCAAGCTTAAAGCAAAATGTGATGAAAATGGTATTGAATTAAGAGTCGTAGACAGATGGTATCCATCATCCAAAATATGTCATTGCTGTGGTGCTATCAAGAAAGATTTGAAGCTTTCAGATAGAATATATCGTTGTGATTGTGGCTATGTTGAGGATAGGGATTTCAATGCTGCTCTTAATCTAAGAGATGCTTTAACTTACGAAGTTGCATAATAAACGTAAACGTAAGTATGTACTGCGGGCTATCGCAGGAATTTACGACTGTGGAGTGTACACGAACTTGTGAGTAGCGTATTGTTTACAATCGCCAAAGCATACACATCGAAGCAGTAAGAAGTATCCGCAAGGACTTTAATTTCTCGATGTGTTTGAGTATATTTGAACACATTTTGAGTGGCAGAAGGTATCATGAGAATAGCAGTAACATATGAAAATGGACAGATTTTCCAGCACTTTGGACACACAGAGACATTTAAGATTTACGATGTAGAGGAAGGAAAAGTAGTACATTCAGAAGTAGTAGATACGAATGGAAGCGGACATGGTGCATTGGCAGGTGTTCTCAATGCATTAAATGCCGATGTTTTGATCTGTGGCGGAATCGGAGGAGGTGCTCAGACTGCGTTAGCGGCAGCAGACATTAAGCTTTTTGGCGGAGTTTCAGGAGATGCGGATAAAGCAGTAGAAGCTTTTATCAATGATACACTTGATTATAATCCGGATGTGAAGTGTTCTCACCATGAGCACAACCACGGTGAAGGACATACATGTGGCGAGCATGGATGTGGAAGCCATAGCTGTCATTAAGAAAAATATATAAATACGTCAGTGAAATAATACAGGTTGGTGCAGTTCTCTTAGATGAAGGATTCAACAGAAAACGAGGTATTAAAGATGATAAAAATTATATCAGACAGTACATGTGATCTGTCACAGGAAGTTTTAGAAAGATACGATATAGATATTATTCCGCTTCATATTGTAAAAGGAGATGAAGAACTGGAGGACGGACCGCAGATAGACATTCACGCATTGTATGAGTGGGCTGATAAAAATAAGACTACACCAAAGACTTCAGCTCCATCTATAGAAACAGCAATGAATGTAATGCGACCATATATTGATGAAGGCAGGGAGATCATATGCTTTTCCATATCAAGTGAGATGTCGACATCATTCAACGTTATCAGAATGGCAGCAGAAGAACTTGATGCAGAAGATAAAGTTACGGTGATAGATTCAAGAAATCTGTCCACAGGAATAGGCCTGCTTGTTGTTGAGGCGGCAGTTATGGCAGCAGATGGAAAATCGCATGAGGAAATAAAAACCGGAATTGATGAATTGATTCCAAAGGTAAGAGCAAGCTTTGTTGTAGATACACTTGTATACCTTTACAGAGGTGGCAGATGCAATGCGGTTTCTGCGCTTATAGGAGGAGCATTGGCGCTTCATCCAATGATCGTTGTAAAGGATGGTAAAATGGATGCAAGCAGGAAATATAGAGGTAAGATTGGTAAAGTCATAAAGAATTATGCAAAAGATCTGGAAGAGGACCTGAAAAACGCAATACCGGATCGGGTATTTATTACACATTCGGAATGTGATGCTAAGACAGTTGAAGAGGTGAGAGATTACATAGCCTCTCTTGGCATTTTTAAGGAAATTATAGAGACAAGAGCAGGTGGTGTGATTTCATCACATTGTGGGCCTGGCACACTCGGAGTGTTATTTATTGCAAAATAATGGAGTTTCATATGGTAAGTGCTTTGAAGCTTCTCGGAAAATATAAACATTTTATAAAATATTAGCACTCACTATTGACGAGTGCTAATAATAGGTGTATAACATAATCAAGAACAAAGGAAAGGAACAAAAAGCAAAGGCTTTGAGTTCTTGAAACATCCCGGTTCCAAAGAAACAGGTTGACACAGATTTTATAGATTAAGAAGGAGAGATGACTTATGTTGATGCCTAGTATTTTTGGAGAAAACTTATTTAACGATGATTGGATGGATTTTTCATTTCCTGATGTTGACAAGGCGCTTTATGGTAAACACGCAAAGAACGTTATGAAGACTGATGTCAAGGAAACAGACAATAGCTACGAAGTAGATATAGATCTTCCGGGATTTAAGAAGGATGAGATTGAGGCTAAGCTGGAGAATGGTTACTTAACTATCAGCGCAGCTAAAGGACTTGACAAGGAAGAAAAGGATGAAAAGGATGGCAAGTACATCCGCAAGGAGCGCTATTCCGGTGCTATGAGCAGGTCTTTCTATGTAGGTGATGAGCTGAAGCAGGAAGATATCAAGGCAAAGTATGAGGACGGTATTCTTAAACTTTCAGTTCCGAAGAAGGAGCAAAAGAAAGTTGAGACCACAAAGCATATTGCTATTGAAGGATAAACTTAATTTAAATCATCTTATGAGAAGTCGCACAGACCTATGGCCTGGGCGGCTTTTTAAATTAAAATACAAAGGAGCAGTATGATGTTTGCATTAGAGGGAAAGCATAAGAAATGGAAAAATGTCTATAAAGAATACTATATTGTAATTTGTCTTTCAATCGGATATACTATAGCTTAATTATAGCGGAATGAGGGAAAAATAATGTCAAAAGATGAATACTTAATTACAGATGCCCCCTTAAAGGCATTGACAGTTTTTGCAATGCCCATGATCTTGGGCAGCTTTTTTCAACAAGTATATAATATGGCTGATTCAATCATCGTTGGCCAGTTTGTAGGCTCCTCTGCACTTGCGGCAGTAGGAGCCTGTGCTGCGCTTACGAATGTGTTCATCTGTATAGCACTGGGAGCCGGTGTAGGAGCTGGTGTACTTGTGAGCCGCTATTTCGGCGCCAGGGATTACGGCAAAATGAAAACAATAGTATCAACATCACTGATTAGTTTTCTGGTTTTAAGCGTACTTCTGGGTATCTTTGGCTTTTTCTTTTCACATTCAATGATGAGCTTGCTACAGACACCTGCAGATATACTGGATGAGGCAGTGCTGTATCTACGCGTATATTTTGTGGGATTTCCATTTCTGTTTATGTACAATATACTTTCAACGATGTTTACATCGATTGGCGAGTCAAGGATTCCGTTGGGGCTTTTGATATTTTCCTCTTTGTTAAATATATTTATGGACCTTTGGATGGTGGCAGGCCTTGACCTGGGTGTGTTCGGTGCCGCCCTTGCAACTCTCATAGCACAGGGAATATCTGCAGTGTTTTCGCTTTTGATTTTCCTTAGCCGTATGCGCCGGTATAAAAGTCACTTTGAATGGTTTGACAGGCATGAGCTTCATTCCATGCTTCGGATTGCTGTGCCTTCGGTTCTCCAGCAGTCTACGGTGTCAATTGGCATGATGATAGTACAGGCAGTTGTGAATCCGTTTGGTACACAGGCGCTTGCAGGATATTCGGCAACGATGAGGGTAGAGAATGTATTTTCACTGATATTTGTATCCATTGGAAATGCAGTTTCTCCATTTGTTTCCCAGAATCTCGGAGCAAAGAAGACAGAACGTATCAAAAAAGGCTATCACGCTGCGCTGGTGTTAGACCTGTGCTTTGCAGTGCTTGCTTTTATAGTAATTGAAACACTGCATACTCAGATTTCCTCATTATTCCTGGGCAAAGACGGGACGGCCCTGGCATATCAGGTATCCGGGGATTATATGAGATGGCTTGGTTTCTTTTTCATTTTCATGGGCATCAAGATGGCCACAGATGGAGTGCTTCGTGGACTTGGCATCATGCGTCCGTTTCTCGCTGCCAATATGGTAAACCTTGCAATCCGCCTCTCGGTTGCCTTAATCTGCGCGCCGCGTTTCGGTATTGCATTTGTCTGGCTTGCTGTACCGGCCGGCTGGCTTGCCAATTTCCTGATTTCCTATGTGGCTCTCAGAAAATCCTGGCCGGCGGAATAGAAGGTACTATAATTCAAGCTTCAGATAAATCTCATCCCGCTCATCCTGCTCAATTCCCAGATAATGCTGGGTAATCTCATATGATGAGTGATTATAAACATCCATGAGCAGAGCGGGAGGTGTGCCATTTTTCCATGCATGATAGCCAAACGTCTTTCTAAGTGAATGACAGCTGATGTGCTCATCCTGCACAGTTCTGCCGGCAGCAGTCTTTACAATACGATATGCCTGGGTCCTGCTTATAGGCTGGTATCTGCAGGTGTTCTTGGTAAAAATAAATTCATGGTCATTTGGATTACGTTCATTGAAATAATCTTTCAGAGCATCGGTGGCATTGTAGTTTAGAGTGACATAGTTATTCTTGCCGGTCTTTTGCTCGTTGATAAGAAAATGAGTGCGAAATTCATGATGTTTGAAATTGTAAACGTTGTCCCACTTTAATCTAAGCAGGTCACTGATTCTTAGTGCTGTGTTTAATCCCATCACAATTAAACAGTAATTGCGGCTGTTTGGACGGATGTCCTTATAGTACATCCTGAAAGCCGTGAGTTCGTCCTTGTTTCGGATTGGCTGTGTAGTTCCCATTGAATACTCCTTTATAGTAGAAAATGTTATCCGGCACGTACAATATGACAGACTTTCACCCTCAGAATATCCAAAATCCACAACACAATAATGGTAAGTTCAAAATAGAAAAAATGCAACATTTTGTAGTAAAATGTTGCATTTTTTGCTTTACACCTACTATATCGGACGCCATTTTCAGAACTTAACCCCTGAAAAATAATTTTTTCAATAATTTTCTTCTCATTTTTCTATCATTTTTTTGTTAGTCTTACCTGATTTAATCATATCTGTATCAAAGATAAAGTAATTCTTGATGAAATATGACTAAATTGGCGTAAACATTTGATGTTTTTTTAATCCTCTTCTTTTTTGACCCATTATCAATCCACAAAAAATGCAACATTTTACTACAAAATGTTACATTATTCGGAAAAGCATGGACAAAGCTATTCCCTAGTGCATGGAGGTAGAAAATGCTCAAATTATCATTAAAGGAAGGGCAATATGTAAATATCGGAGACGATATCCGAATCGTGTTCGCGGGTGGAACAGGAAAGCACTGTCGATTACTGATAGATGCTCCAAAAGAACTGAATATCGCAAGATCCAACAACGAACCGGACCCGGCGAAGCGAAAAGATACATATTATCCCGACCCTGAGATTTCCAATGAGGCACAAAAAGAAATACAGCGCATCATCTGGAAGGAAAAAGCGCGTCAGAAAAAGACGCAAAGCAACTAACCATGTTAATAGGCGGCTGTGGCATCTGCCACACCCGGGAAGCCGCTTGTTATAAAACCGTAGCTGCTTAAATAAAAATAAACACAAAGTAGCTGCAAAACCCTCGGGAAAAGGATTTCCAGAGGTCAAACATAATAACCCACAGTGTGGGACAAGGAGGATTATATTATGGTAGTACAACACAACATGCAGGCAGCAAATGCCAACAGAATGCTCAACGTAACAACAAGTGCACAGTCAAAGAGCACAGAGAAGCTTTCATCAGGTTACAGAATTAACCGTGCAGCAGATGATGCAGCAGGACTTACAATTTCTGAGAAGATGAGAAAGCAGATCAAGGGACTTGACAGAGCTTCAACAAATGCAGAGGATGGTGTATCTTCTGTACAGACAGCTGAGGGTGCATTAACAGAGGTTCACTCAATGCTTCAGAGAATGAACGAGCTTGCAACACAGGCAGCAAACGGCACAAACTCTAAGGATTCAGACCGTCAGGCAATTCAGGATGAGATTGACCAGTTAACAACTGAAATCGACCGTGTATCTGAAACAACCAAGTTCAATGAGACATACCTCTTAAAGGGAGATGCCGGAACAAAGACAATCAACATGAAAGCTCATGATGCTGGTCTTAAGGGAACACTGACAGACAATGGCGATGGAACAGCAACATTCGTAATGGATGCTCTTAATGCTGGCGATAAGGTTTCTATCGGTGGAAAAACTTATACTATTGGATCAGATGAAGCAAAGGTTGACGCTTGGTTTACAGATAATAATGTCCAAGATGCTGATGGTGCACAGATTAAAATAAATGGCAAGGATTATATATATACAACGGAAATCCAAGCAACACCGACTAACGGAAAAGTCAATGCAGGTTGGTATGAAGGCAGTACAAAGCCTGGCGCCCTAACTGGTAAAGACAATGAGTTGTCGCCAGTTTATGCCAATGTTACTGCAATTAAAGACGCTGTCAAAGCTGGTGCAACTGCAAAGGTAGGCGCTAAGACAATTACTGCTTTAAATGATACTAAAAATAATGCGACAGGTGATGCAAAACCAGATGGTATCTCTGATACAGATGCAACAGTTATCTCTAAAAATAAGGCATATGAACTTGCATCAAAGGAATTACTTAAGGCAAACCAGATTGGTGATACAGTGGGTTCTGCAAGCGTAGGTGTCGGTACTGCAACTACACCTGTTGACCTTACAAATGGAACAGGAACATTCAAAATTCAGACTGGTTCTGCAAAAGTTGCCAACACATTAAGCTTCAGTCTCCATGTAGGTTCTGACGCTGACATGACAAACAAGATTCAGGTCAACATTGACTCTATGGATTCTGCAAGCCTTGGTATCAAGGGTATCAATGTGAAAGATGATTCCGGAAACGCTGCTACATACGCTATCGACGCTATCTCAGATGCAATCAGCAAGGTTTCATCACAGCGTTCATCACTCGGTGCAGTTCAGAACCGTCTTGAGCATACAATCAACAACCTCGACAACGTAGTTGAGAATACTACAACAGCTGAGTCACGTATCCGTGATACAGATATGGCTTCTGAGATGGTTAACTACAGCAAGAATAACATTCTTGCTCAGGCTGGACAGTCTATGCTTGCACAGGCTAATCAGTCAAACCAGGGTGTACTTTCACTCTTACAGTAATCATCTACAATTTAATGTTGTACAAAGCAAAAGAGCTCGAAAGGGCTCTTTTGTTGTGTTGCATTAATATTTTGTTTATAAAAGAGTAAGAAAGTAAACACAGCATTTTCACAATTGCCCCGTATACTGACACTGTAAACAAAAGAAATACTCATATTAATCTTTTTTTCATATTTTTAGCCGGTGCACTCCACATGTACCGGCTTCCTCTTTATATTTGGAAGGCTAAAAGTGTTTATATAAGAGATGAAAAATCAGTTGATTTCGTAAAGTCCCTCACTTATAATGATATTAAGGCAGAGAGCCTTTTGCGGAATCTTAGAAGTGTTATGCACAATACAAAAGGAGGGATGCCGACTTGAATACAGAGATAGCAAATGCTGTGAATGCAGCAGATGATAAAGCACAATATGATGAAAGAGCTAAGAGACTGCTTGGTCATAAAAGTATTCTTGCACATATTTTAGTTGATACGGTAGAAGAATTTCGAGGTATGAATCCCAGAGATGTAGTAGAATATATTGAGGGAGAACCTAAGATTGGTGTAGTTCCAACAGAACCAGGACTTACAAATATTAATGGCGAGCGTGTGGTTGGAATGAATACGGAAAACACAGAAATCAATGAAGGAACAATTAATTTTGATATTGTGTTTTATGTGCGAATGAAAGATGGATTATCGCAGATTATAGTAAATGTGGAAGCACAAAAAGATATGCCGACCGAATATCATATATTAAACAGAGCTATCTTCTATGCATGCCGTCTTGTTTCATCACAAAAGGAAAGAGATTTTGTTAATAAAAAGTACGATGACATTAAGCAGGTTTATACGATTTGGATTTGTATGAATATGCCTGAGGATAGCACAGATTATTATTACCTTGCCAATAAAAAGGTACTTGGTAATTGTAGGTGGGAAGGAAAGCAGGATCTGCTTAATATTGTTTTGATTGGTTTGGCGAAAGAGCTACCCGGACAGGACAAAAAGCATGAATTACACCGGCTGCTGGGAGCTTTGCTATCAAAGAAACTTTCACAAAATGAAAAGCTAAACATAATTGAAAAAGAGTACGATATTCCATTAGAGGAAGCTTTAAGAAAGGATGTGAGCGTTATGTGTAATCTGAGTCAGGGAATTGTAGATGATACAAAAGCAGAAATCATACTGAATATGTTCAAAAAAGGCTATACATTAGAGCAGATTGCAGATGTAACAGAAAAGAGCATATCTGAAATTGAGAAAATTGTAAAGAAGGAGCCTGCAATGGCGTAACTATCATTAGCAAAAATAAAACGTTAATTCTTGCATAACTCTATGGTATATGTTACGATTTTAATGTTGTTAAGATGAATCTAAAGGATGATGCTTGCACGCATCATCCTTTTTAAATACAGGAGAAGTAAATGGATATCAAAAGACAGGAAAGAGCGCCGATTTATGAGGCTCTTGAGGAGTTTAAGAAGAAGAGAGTGGTGCCGTTTGACGTGCCGGGACACAAGAGGGGCAGAGGAAATCCTGAGCTGGTGCATCTGCTCGGGGAAAAGTGTGTAGGGCTTGATGTCAATTCAATGAAGCCGCTTGACAATTTGTGCCATCCGGTTTCGGTAATCAGAGAGGCGGAGGAGCTTGCGGCGGATGCCTTTGGAGCGGCAAATGCTTTTCTTATGGTGGGAGGCACCACCTCTGCGGTGCAAGCCATGATTTTATCCACCTGCAAGGCAGGAGACAAGATTATACTGCCGAGAAATGTTCATAAAAGTGCCCTTAATGCACTCGTGCTTTGCGGAGCGATACCGGTTTATGTCAATCCGCAGATGAATGCGAAGCTTGGTATTTCGCTTGGAATGGAGATTGACCAGGTGGCGAGAGCTATCGAGGAAAATCCGGATGCAAAGGCTGTGCTTGTAAACAATCCGACGTATTACGGAATCTGTTCTGACCTTAAGTCGATAGTTGCGCTGGCTCATTCGAAGGGAATCAAGGTGCTCACGGATGAGGCACATGGTACACATCTTTATTTTGGAAAAGGGCTTCCGATATCAGGAATGGCAGCCGGGGCAGACATGTCTGCGGTATCGATGCACAAATCGGGAGGAAGCCTGACACAGAGCTCGATTCTGCTCACCGGAAGGGATGTGAATGCTGATTATGTGAGGCAGATTATTAACCTCACACAGACCACGAGCGCATCTTATCTGCTATTGTCAAGCCTTGATATATCAAGAAGAAATCTGGCACTCAGAGGCGAGGAATCTTTTGCCAAGGTGGCACAGATGTCGGAGTATGCAAGGCAGGAGATTAATTCCATAGGCGGCTATTATGCGTATGGGCGTGACCTTGTAAACGGCTCAAGCATATATGATTATGATGTGACAAAGCTGTCTATCTATACGCTCGATATAGGGCTTGCCGGAATAGAGGTATATGATCTGCTGCGTGATGAGTATGATATCCAGATAGAGTTTGGAGATATCTGTAATATACTTGCGTATATATCAATTGGTGACAGAATACAGGATATAGAGAGGCTTGTAGGTGCGCTGGAGGATATCAAGCGCCTTTACAGCAAGGACAAGACCGGACTTTTGTCGGGAGAGTACATAAATCCAAAGGTGGCGGTATCGCCGCAGGAGGCGTTTTATTCGAAGAAGAAATCAGTGCGCATTATGGACGCGGTAGGCGCTGTAAGTGGTGAGTTTGTTATGTGTTATCCACCGGGAATCCCGATTCTTGCACCGGGAGAGCTTATCACAAAAGAGATTGCGCAATACATTGTCTACGCAAAGGAAAAGGGCTGTTCAATGCAGGGAACAGAGGATCCTGCGGTAGAATATCTTAAGGTATTGGAGCAGTAAACAGGAGGAAAAGCTATGCAAATGTGGTTTTCACAATATCATACTGTCAATGTCAAGCTGGATGTAAGGATACAGGAGCAGCTTTTTTCAGGGCAGAGTGATTATCAGAAAATAGATGTGTTTAAATCATATGAGTTTGGCAAAATGGTCGCGCTGGATGGCGAGATTGTTTTTTCGGACACAGATGAGTTTATATATGATGAGATGGTCACACATGTGCCGATGGCGGTCCACCCGAATGCAAAAAGGATACTTATAATAGGTGGTGGCGACGGCGGCGTGGCAAAGGAGCTAATCAAATATCCGTCAGTAGAGCATATTGATGTGGTTGAGACAGACAAGATGTTTGTCGATGTATGCAGGCGGTTTTTCCCCGAGGTAGCATGTGGACTTGAGGATGAAAGAATTTCCATGTTTTATGATGATGGTCTGCGATTCTTACGTAGAAAGCATGATGAATATGATCTGATAATCAACGATTCCACAGACCCGCTCGGACATACGGAGGGACTTTTCACAAAAGAATTTTACGGAAGCTGTTATAAGGCACTAAAGGATGATGGAATCATGGTTTATCAGCACGGCAGCCCTTTTTATGATGAGGATGAGCTTGAGTGCCGGAAAATGCACAGAAAGGTGTATAAATCATTTCCTATAAGCAGGGTGTATCAGGCACATATTCCAACCTGTCCGTCAGGCTACTGGCTGTTTGGGTTTGCATCAAAGAAATATCATCCGCTTTATGATCTGGATGCAAAAAGATGGGATGCACTGGGGCTTAAAACCTGGTATTATACAACACATTTACACAGGGGAGCCTTCATGCTTCCGAAATATGTGGAGGATTTACTCGAGGAAGAGGAAACAAAGTAAAATAAATTAGAAAAACTATATCATAACCAAAGCGAATCAGGAGGACAAAAATGAGCAGATTACTTATTATCGGATGTGGTGGAGTTGCGCAGGTGGCAATCAGAAAATGCTGCCAGAACAGCGAGGTATTTACCGAGATTATGATTGCAAGCAGAACCAAGTCAAAATGTGATGACTTAAAGGCAAAGCTTGAGGGAAAGACAAGCACAAAAATTGAGACTGCAAAGGTTGATGCCGACAATGTGGAGGAATTAAAAGAGCTGATTAATGCATACAAGCCGGATGCAGTTTTAAATGTTGCGCTTCCGTATCAGGATCTTACAATCATGGATGCATGTCTTGCGTGTGGTGTTGACTACATTGATACTGCCAACTACGAGTGTGAGGATACTGAGGATCCGAAGTGGAGAGCAATCTACGAAAAGCGCTGCAAGGAGCTTGGATTTACAGCATATTTCGATTATTCATGGCAGTGGGCATATCAGGAGAAATTCAAGGAGGCCGGACTTACAGCCATACTTGGAAGCGGATTTGACCCGGGTGTGACCTCTGTTTATTCTGCATATGCTCTTAAGCATTATTTTGATGAAATACATACTATAGACATTCTCGACTGCAATGGCGGGGACCATGGATATCCGTTTGCGACAAACTTTAACCCTGAGATAAATCTGCGTGAGGTTTCTGCGAACGGCTCATACTGGACAGACGGTCACTGGGTAGAGACAAAGCCTATGGAGTGGAGAGCGCAGTACAATTTTGACCAGGTCGGAGAAAAGGATATGTATCTGCTTCACCACGAGGAGATTGAGTCACTGGCCAAAAACATTCCGGGAATAAAGAGAATCAGATTCTTCATGACCTTTGGACAGAGCTACCTCACACACATGAAGTGTCTTGAGGATGTAGGTATGCTAAGAACAGACCCGATTATGGTGGACGGAAAGGAAATAGTGCCAATACAGGTGCTTAAGGAGCTGCTTCCTGACCCTGCATCCTTGGGACCTCGCACAGTCGGAAAGACAAATATCGGATGTATTTTTACAGGTGTCAAGGACGGAAAGGAAAAGTCAATCTACATCTATAATGTATGTGACCATCAGGAGTGCTACAAGGAGGTTGAATCGCAGGCAATTTCTTATACCACAGGTGTGCCGGCAATGATTGGAGCCATGATGGTGGTAAAGGGACTCTGGAAGAAGCCGGGAGTGTTCAATCTCGAGGAGATGGATCCGGATCCATACATGGAGGCTCTTAATAAGTTCGGACTGCCTTGGCAGGTAGTGGAGAATCCGGTTCCTGTGGATTGCTATAAGACTGAGGATGAGTCAGTACATATGGATTAGTCCGGAGGCCGGTATGAAGATAAATGAATTAAGAACTCCCTGTTATGTGATAGACGAGGGAAAATTAACTGAAAATCTTTTGATATTAAACGGTGTCATGCGAAGGACAGGTGCAAGGATTCTTCTGGCACAGAAGGCATTCAGCGCATTTTATGAATATCCTCTTATCGGCAGATATCTAAGCGGGACAACTGCAAGCGGGCTTTTTGAGGCCCGCCTTGCACATGAAGAAATGGGAAAGGAAAACCATGTATTCTGTCCCGCTTTTTTGCCGCAGGAGATGGATGAGCTGGTAGAAATATGTGACCATATTGTATTTAATTCCGTATCGCAGTATCTGCTTCACAGGGATAAAATAGAAAAGGCTGATAAAAAAATAAGTGTCGGGCTCAGAATAAACCCGGAGTGCTCCACACAGGAGGGGCATGAAATATATGACCCATGTGCGCCGGGCTCAAGGCTTGGGATAACGAGAGAGGCACTCGATAAAGCTATTAAAAACGGGCTTGATTTATCACGTATAGAGGGCTTTCATTTTCACACGCTCTGTGAACAGGATTCGGATGCGCTCGAAACGACCCTTGCAGCGGTAGAGGAGAAATTCGGAGATTTGCTGTATGGGCTTAAGTGGCTCAATATGGGAGGCGGACACCACATCACGAGAGCAGACTATGACATTGAGAGGCTTGAAAAATGCATTATGCATATGCGTGACAAATATGACCTGCAAATCTATCTGGAGCCGGGAGAGGCAGTTGCGCTTGATGCAGGCTATCTGGAGACAACGGTACTTGATATAGTTGAAAACAATGGCATAAAGATACTCATTCTGGATACCTCCGCAGCCTGCCATATGCCGGATGTGCTTGAGATGCCATACCGTCCGCCGCTTATGGACAGTGGCGAGCCGGGTGAGAAGAAGTATACCTACAGACTATCATCATGTACCTGTCTGGCAGGTGATGTGATAGGGGATTATTCATTTGACAAGGAGATAAAAACCGGTGACAGGCTGTGCTTTTGTGATATGGCAATCTACTCTATGGTCAAAAATAATACCTTTAACGGCATGCCGCTTCCGGACATTGCCGTAATGGATGAGAATAAGGATTGTAAGGTTATCAGGAGATTCGAATATGAAGATTTTAAATGCAGGCTGTCCTAGAGCAGACGGCTTCTATATGCCGGCAGAGTATGCTCCCCACAAGGGTACCATCATCATCTGGCCAAAGCGCCCGGGCTCATGGATTTACGGTGCCGGGCGGGCAAGAGAGGCTTTTGCGGAGGTGATATGTGCAATAGCAGAGTCTGAGCAGGCATATGTGCTCGCTGAGGCAGATGTGATAGACAATGCAAGGTCTGTCGTGGAAGCTGTCAGAAAGCAAAAAAATTATCAGGAAAATTTCCCGGTGAAATATATACAAATGGAGTCAGATGATGCCTGGGCAAGAGATGTGGGGCCGACCTTCGTGAAAAATGAGGATGGCGCTGTCAGAGGAATCGACTGGTGTTTTAATGCCTGGGGCGGCAAGGTGGATGGCCTGTACGCAGACTGGACAAAGGATGACAGAGTAGCGGCTTTATTTTGCAACAAAGCCGGATATGACATGTATGATGCGCATCCGTTTGTCTTAGAGGGTGGAGCCATCCACACAGACGGAGAGAAAACTGTGATAGTGACGGAAAGCTGTCTGCTCAGCAAGGGCAGAAATCCGGAATTATCGAAGTATGAAATAGAACAGCAATTAAAGGATTATCTGGGTGCCGAAAAAATCATCTGGATTCCTTATGGAATATACAATGATGAAACCAACGAGCATGTGGACAACGTATGTGCATTCACAAGCCCGGGGCATGTGGTGCTTGCGTGGACTGATGACATGGATGATCCACAGTATCAGATGTCATCAGCGGACCTTGAAATATTGGAAAATGAAACTGATGCGAGGGGTAGAAAAATTGAGGTTCACAAGGTTTACATTCCAAAGAAGCCGGTGTGTATCACAGAATATGAGCTTTCGGGTTTCACCTTTGAGGAGGGTGAGGATGAGCGCGAGGCAGGAGAACGCCTGGCGGCAAGCTATGTGAATTTTTACATCACAAACGGCGGTGTGCTCATTCCACAGTTTGGTGATGTGATGGATGAGCCTGCGCTTAAAGCAATCGGAAGCCTTTTTGAGGGAAGAAGGGTGTATCCGATATATGCTCGCGACATAATTGTCGGTGGCGGAAATATACACTGTATCACACAGCAGATTCCACAGTAATTTAATTCAGGATGAGAAAGGTGAATAGTATGAGAGAGGTTACAATTGCTGCAATCCAGATGAGCTGCAGCCGTGACGTAAAAGGAAATATTGAAAAAGCAGCAAAGCTTATAAGGGCTGCGGCAGAGGCAGGAGCGCAGATAATACTTCCTTCGGAGCTGTTTGAGAGACAGTATTTCTGTCAGGAGAGGCGCTACGATTATTATGACTATGCAAAGCCGCTTTCTGAAAATGATGCAGTGCAGAGCATGAAGGCACTGGCAAAGGAGCTTGGCGTAGTGATTCCCGTGAGCTTTTATGAGGCTGGAGAAGGCAGACAGCTTTTCAACTCAGTGGCAGTGATAGATGCCGATGGAGAGGTGCTTGGAATATACAGAAAGACACATATCCCGGACGATCATTATTATCAGGAAAAGTTTTACTTCACACCGGGAAATACAGGCTTTAAAGCTTTTAAGACAAGATATGCAACCATTGGAGTCGGCATATGCTGGGATCAGTGGTTCCCGGAAACGGCAAGAGGCATGGCTTTAAAGGGCGCGGAGATACTTTTTTACCCTACAGCCATAGGCAGCGAGCCGATACTGGAATGTGACAGCATGCCGCACTGGAGAAGGTGTATGACCGGGCATGCAGCATGCAATCTGATGCCGGTAGTGGCGGCAAACAGGATAGGCACAGAGGAGGTTGTACCGTGTGCGGAAAACGGAAACCAGAGCTCTGCACTGACATTTTATGGTTCTTCGTTTATCACAGATGCGACCGGAGAGGTTGTTGAGCAGATGGACAGAGTATCGGAGGGCTTCATACTCCACAGTTTTGATCTGGATGAGCTGGAGAGTGAGAGAAAGAGCTGGGGACTGTTCAGGGACAGGCGTCCGGAGATGTATGGGGAGAATTAGCTTAGATTACCATAATGATTGCAAATTAATTTAAAGTTAATTTAAAACACAGGATATAGCAAAGACGCTATATCCTGTGTTTTTGACTATTTATTGTTTCAACAGCACTTTGATGTGTCAAAACATCTTTTTTTCCTCCATCAGTAGTTTTTTATGTTTCTGACAGAATAATAGCGTTATAAAAACAACTTGTATGTTTGATTTCCAACATAAAGAATACTTTTGAAAAAAATTTGTCTATTTTAATCAAGCAATTCAATCAATTTATCAAGAAATGCCTCTTCCCCAAAAGTATTAAGCTTGAAAAAAACAGCCTGGCTTCCACCTGCCGTAATTGCGGAAAGGTGAACAGGCTCCTCGCCATTTTGAAAAAGTGTAACATTGAGACTTACCCTGTTACCACCGGTATAGCTGTAGCGTTCAAATACCCTGACGCTGCAACGCGCATCTTGGCTTCGAAAGTCACTGGCATCCTCCAGAGATGCAGACACACTGCCATTTATTATTCCGTTTTCAATCATGGAAAGTAGCTGGTCAAAATCCTTATTGATAACTCTTTCTATTTTTGCCATATACAAGCCCTCCTCTTTCATCATATATCATAATTGTGATAGGTTTTCTTAATCATAAGTATATAACACAGTCTGTAATCTGACAATGAGTTATTCAATGTCACCGGGTATCATATCGTGGTATAAAAATGCGTCTGAACAGGTAAACCTTAACTAAAAATTTGTTTGATAAACCAAATAAAAGTGATATACTGACTAACATATATAAAATATGCTAGAGCTAATAAATTTGCTATGGGCTGACTCAAAACTATATCAGGAGAAAAAATGGATACAAGAATTGAAAAACAGAATCTTCCACATTCAAAATTAGAAAAAGAAGAGGATATTTTGGAAAAAATTTGTCTCTGTAAGCAAAATGGAATTGAGATGAAAATAGAGAAAATCTGTCATTCCCTGGAAATCGAAAAAAGAAGCTTGATGCCTTATTTGAAAAGCTTACAAAAGCATGGTTATATTGAGACTGTGATACCGGAAAAAGAGATTCAATTGACAGATTATGGCTTGGCAGTGGGAAATAATTACATTTATCGCCATAATTCCATCAGCCAGATGTTGCAATTTATTGGAGTTAATGAAAAAATTGCAGATCAGGATGCGTGCAGAATAGAACACATTGTAACAGATGAGTCGGCGAGGGCAATGTGTCAGTTTATCAATTTCGAAAATATGTATTATGAAAGACGAATCAGAAATTCGGAGCTTACAGATCGTTATGAAAAAGGAAGGTATACCTTTACGATGCAGATGTATAGTCTTGAACAGCAATGTCCAAGACGACTGAAACCGGAGTATACCTGCTATTCCAGAGATATCTTTCTTGAAATTACGGAAAAAGGATGCTTTGAGCTGCAAAAAACAGAAGAATTGAAGCGAAAGAGATTGTGGTATAAGGATTATGATAAAAAGTGGAAAATAGCGGAGCGGGGAGAATATGGAGAAAAAATTCCGGCTAATATTTTTGAATTCATTGTAAAACCGAATGACAGGATAATAGAAGGAAATCTTCTCATAGCATTTATGAATGAAAAAAAGAACGAACCGGAGGTGTGGGAATGTGCGCAGCTGGAAGTAGAGATTTGGTAAGAGGAACATGACATGGGTAAGAATGAGACAATGGGATTTGAGCATTTGACAATATTACAGATTCGGTATCTGACAGAGCTGGAACAGATGGAAACTGGAAGAGGAACAATCGGTGCGATTGCTGAAAAATGTGGCGTCAAGCATCCAACGGTAAGTAGATTCTTTAAAAGCTGCATTGAAAAAGAATATCTGACACAAAGTCTTGATTTTACAGAAAAGGGTCAAATGATGTTGCAAAGGCATCAGAAAGTAGTAAGAGATGTGCGGGAATATCTCGAAAGAAGCGGGATTACGGAAGGAATCGATGATGTTCTGAAAGGAATGGTTGAGAATATTGATTATATCAGACTGGAAGAGTTGGCTAGGAGCCATATGCGCGTTAACAAGGGAATTCAGATGAAAAAAGAAGAGGATGGAATTGGCGAGATTGAGGAACTGATAGAATACGGAAATCATATGGTGGCAATTTCCATTATGCAGACTGACGGCAGCGGTCGTTCAATGGCAGAGCATGGATTCGAGCATCTTGGCATAGTAAAACGCAATAAGAGAGGATGCTATCTTGAATTAACAATCAAAGAAATGCATGAGATTTCACGTATTAACGGAAGAAAAATGACAGGGCATCTTACCGGTCTGAAATATTTACAGGGAGATGTATATAAAATTGCTGGAATAAAAAACGGAAAGGTAAGAATTCCAATCAGTGCATTCCGCTTCCAGAAATTTGATCATGGAATGTTACAGGGGAATTTGATGATAACGGTATCCTGTTCGGTAGGAGAAGCACACATGCCGGAAAGTACGGCAAGACTGATTTTTAAATTATAGGATTTTATATAAAGCATTGGAAGATGAGGAAAATGGATGTGAACGAAAAAGGTTCCATCCATTTTTTTAGTTATATATACTCGTTTATAAATGTAAAAAACAGAAAAAATTAATGAGAAAATTTTTCAATAATGTTGAAAAGTGTAGGTTTAAGAGGAAAACCGAAATACACATTTTCGTACTCTAGGGTACGAAAGAAATACATAAATATTGACAATAGAAAAAGAAATACTATATATTTTTAGCGGAACTGATTTAACTAACTGCGGATGGTGAAGACTAACTAAAGGTAGACAAGATAACCTGATACAGGAAATGAGTATATGGAAAGAAAAGGAGAAAAGCCTGAAGCTGAAATGGCAGAAAGCGTAGAGTAAGATGGACAAAGTAGAAAAGAAACGGCAGAAAGAACAGTATGTCGTAGAAGAGATGATCCGGCTGTATTGCCGGAAAAACCATCCGAAAGAAAAAAGACAGGAAGGGCAGATATGTCCTGAATGTCAAAGACTTTCGGATTATGCAAAACAAAGAAGTCAGAAGTGTCCATTTATGGAAGAAAAGACGTTCTGTGCGAACTGTAAGGTGCATTGTTATAAGCCACAGATGAGAGAGCAGATCAGGCAGGTCATGCGGTTTTCAGGACCAAGGATGCTGTTGTATCATCCGGTCCTCGCAGTATGGCATTTGATATGCAGCAAAAAAGAATCAAAAAAAGAAACAAAAGGGTAAGAATCTTATGATTAAAACAAGACTGGTGGGTTTATTGTCCCACGCAAAAAAATATATCGTGTATACGATTTTATGGCAGTGGGCAGCCCTCCTGTCGCAGGTAGTGGCGGTTTTTACTATTGCCAATTTACTGGAACGGGTAGTGTATCGTGCTGTGACCATTCCGGTGATTGAACAGACGATACTGATTTTAGTTGTGGTTGTGATTATCCGGTTCGTATGCGAACGGATGGGAGCAAGGTCTTCCTATCTGGCGTGTGTGGATGTAAAGCGGATTCTGCGTGAAAAGATTTATGAGAAAATGTTGAAACTGGGAGCTTCCTACAGTGAACAGGTATCCTCTTCGGAAGTTGTACAGGTGTCAACCGAAGGTGTGGAGCAGTTAGAGACATACTTTGGAAAATATCTTCCACAGTTATTCTACAGCCTGATCGCACCGCTGACATTATTTATCATTCTTTGCAGAGTGAGCCTGAAAGCGAGTGTCATCCTGCTGATCTGTGTACCGCTGATCCCGATTTCTATCGTGGTGGTACAGAAGATTGCAAAGAAATTACTGAGTAATTATTGGAGCATTTATACCGGACTGGGGGATTCGTTCCTTGAGAATTTACAGGGACTTACAACGCTGAAGATTTATCAGGCAGACCAACAGAAAGCAGACGAGATGGATGTGGAATCCCAGAACTTCCGCAGGATTACGATGAAGGTGCTGACCATGCAGCTCAATTCAACCAGCGTGATGGATATTGTGGCGTATGGGGGAGCTGCGATCGGTATGGCAGTCTCTGTATCCGAATTCTTAAATGGAAATATCAGTGTAGCAGGAACGTTATGTATCGTTCTGCTTGCCAGCGAGTTTTTCCTGCCGCTTAGGCTGCTTGGTTCATTCTTCCATATCGCAATGAATGGTATGGCAGCAAGTGATAAGATTTTCAAGATTTTAGATTTACCGGAGCCACAGGTCGGGGAAAAAACACTGCCGGACGGAGCGTTAGATGTCACATTAAAAGATGTGCATTTTTCTTATGAGAAGGACAGAGAGATTTTAAAAGGAATCAATCTGAATATGCCGGCAGGAAGTTTTGTATCACTGGTAGGTGAATCCGGATGTGGTAAGAGTACGATTGCCGGAATCCTTGCAGCAAAGAACCGGGAATATAACGGAGAGATCACCATCGGTGGTGTACCGCTTAATGAAGTGAATGAAACAAATCTGATGCAGAGAGTTGTTCTGGTTCGCCATAACAGCTACCTGTTCAAAGGTACAGTAGAAGAAAATCTGAAGATGGCAAAACCGGACGCAACGAAAGAAGAGATGGAAGCTGTTCTTCAGAAAGTCAATCTCTTAGGGTTCTTACAGACACAGGATGGCTTACAGACAAAGCTTCAGGAAAAAGCAAGCAACCTGTCCGGCGGTCAGTGCCAGAGACTGGTGATTGCCAGAGCATTGCTTCGGACAGACAGTGCAGTTTATATTTTCGATGAAGCCGCATCCAATATTGATGTGGAAAGTGAAGAACTGATCATGAATGTGATTCACCAACTGGCAAAAACAAAGACGGTGCTTCTGATCTCCCACAGACTGGCAAATGTTGTGAAGTCTGACAGGATTTATTTCTTAAAAGACGGAGAAATCAAGGAAAACGGAAAGCATGATGAGCTGATGAGCCAGAATGGTGAGTACAGACATCTGTATGAAAGCCAGATGGCACTGGAAAACTATGGAAAGAAGGTGGCGGGGTAATGAGTGATATTGATGTAAAAAATAATAATAAAGCTACCGGTTCTGGGCGCCGAAGTGCCATCCGGATCATGGGAAGCCTGATTGGTCTGGTAAAGCCTCTGATTCATATTATGCTGGCAGCAATTATCCTTGGAACATTAGGCTACTTGTGTGCGATTTTCCTCACCATACTGGCAGGACAGGTTATCGTGCATGGACTTCTGACAGGAGTAGCTGGAATGATGGTTCCGGTGGACAATATGTGGCTGGTATCTACCCCGGTGAAAACGATTATCACAGTCATGATCATAATCGCAGTGCTTCGTGGAATCCTTCATTATATGGAGCAGTATTGTAATCATTTTATTGCATTCAAGCTGCTTGCAATCATCCGCCATAAAGTATTTGCGGCATTGAGAAAGCTCTGTCCTGCAAAGCTTGAGGGTCGTGATAAGGGAAACCTGATCTCGATTATTACAACCGATATCGAACTGCTTGAGGTGTTTTATGCACATACCATTTCACCGATTGCGATTGCAACGCTGACCTCAATTATTATGGTGATTTTTATCGGAAGATATCACTGGCTGGCAGGCGTGCTTGCACTGGCAGCTTATCTGATTGTCGGAGTAGTCATCCCGATGTGGAATGGAAGGCGTGGCAGCCGGAAGGGAATGGAGTTTAGAACAAGCTTTGGAGAGCTCAACAGCTTTGTTCTGGATTCCTTACGTGGATTAGATGAAACCATCCAGTACGGACAGGGCGAAAAGAGAAAAGAACAGATGTCTGAGCGTTCCAAAAACCTTGCAGGAATGCAGGAAGATTTAAGCAAAATGGAAGGCTCACAGCGTTCATTTACGAATATGGTGATTTTGCTTGCATTCTTTGGAATGCTGGCATTGACCATCTGGTTGTATGCAAAAGGAGAGATGGGCTTCGAGGGAATCCTAACCTGTACCATTGCAATGATGGGGTCGTTTGGACCGGTAGTAGCATTGTCAAGCCTTTCGAATAACCTGAACCAGACACTTGCAAGTGGTGAGCGTGTGCTTTCATTATTGGAAGAGACACCACTTGTGGAAGAAATTCCGGGTGATGTGGAGACTGCGAAAATTTCTGATACAGAGATTTTCAAAGATGAAACTGAGGAACATTCTAACAATCAAGATGTAGATTCTGAGGCGAGAGTAGATTATGCATTCGCAGGAGCCACAGCAGAAAACGTGACATTTGCATATGAAGAAGAGACCATTTTAGATAATTATTCACTGAAATTAGAGCCGGGTAAGATTACAGGTATTCATGGTGCGAGCGGTTCCGGAAAATCGACTTTATTAAAGCTGTTGATGCGGTTCTGGGATGTGCAGGCAGGAAGTGTATCGGTAGACGGTACGGATGTCCGAAAGATTCCGACCAAGCATTTAAGAGATATGGAGAGCTATGTCACACAGGAAACGCACCTGTTCCATGATTCCATTGCAAACAATATTGCGATTGCAAAGCCGGGAGCATCCAAGGAAGAGATTATGGAAGCCGCAAAGAAAGCATCTATCCATGATTTTATTATGACATTGCCGAAGGGATACGACACAGAAGTCGGAGAGCTTGGTGATACATTGTCCGGCGGTGAGAAACAGAGAATCGGAATTGCAAGGGCATTTCTCCATGACAGCCCTCTGATTCTGCTCGACGAACCAACATCAAACCTTGATTCCTTAAATGAAGGAATAATTTTAAAATCATTGAAGGAATCAGCTTTGAAGAAAACTATCGTTCTGGTATCACACAGAGTATCCACAATGAACGTGGCAGATGTGGTGTATGAGATGGAGAACGGCAGAATTTCTTAGAAATGTGCTGCTGTTCACATCACAGTGTGACCAGCAGCAAAATAGTTTTTGCAACTACAGCTTAAGCTGCCTTAATCCCTTAACAATAATAAACATAGTCACAAATTCAGCCGCCGGAAAAGCAAGCCACACACCTGTCATGCCAAAGGCGGCTGAAAGTGCGAATGCGAAAATGCTTATAGCGATAAAACCACGCATGATAGATGCCGCGAATGCATATTTTACGGACTCAACGGCACTTAGGACAGCAGAACCTACTATATTAATTCCGGCAAAAATAAAGCCTGTAAAGTAAAGGCGCAGTCCGCTCTCGGCATACGAAGCAAGCCTGGCATCGTGCTCGCTGTTGAAAACAGATGTCACAAAAGGTGCAAAGGTGCATATGAACAAAATGAGCAGTGCAGCAATTAAGAGAGATGAAACGACAGCCATCCTGAGTATCGAACCTACATTTTTTCTAAGTCCTCTGCCGTAATAGTCGCTGATAAGAGGCTGTGAACCCTGTGCTATTCCGTTGAACAAAGCTACAGCTACCAGTGACGTATTGGCAACCACACCGTATGCTGCCACGCCGATATTTCCTGCAAGCCTCAGGATAACCATATTGAAGACAACAGTTATGACACCTGATGATATTTCAGCAACAAAGGAAGAAACACCAACCTGGCAGGAGTAAAAGAGTCTCTTGACAGATGGAACCGTCGGCTTAAGCTTTACGGAGCATTTGTCTGAGCAGAAATGAATACAGCATATCAGGATGCCTATAATCGGTGAAATAGCGGTAGCTAAAGCGGCTCCCTCCATACCAAGTCCAAGCGGGAACATGAGTATGTAATCAAAAACAATATTAAAAAGGCTACTGAAAAGTGTGGCACACATGGCAATGGATGGTGCGCCATCATTTCTTACGAAAGCGTTGCACACATAGTTGCACATGAAAAACGGCGTAAAAAGCATGAAAATACGTGTATAGTTTTTACCGGTATTTATAATTGCCGAATCTCCGCCGAGCAGCCCTACGAGCCTGTCCGGAATGAAAATACCAATCAATATGAATATAACGCTTATTATAATACACCACAGCAGGGCATGAAAAAAGTAGCTCTCGCCGGATGTATCGCCCTTATTTTTCTCTACGACATATCTGATGGCGGAGCCGACTCCGATCATTGCGCCTATGGCAAAAATCAAATTGTATACAGGCAGCACCAGATTGAGCGCGGTGATACCGTTTGAGCCGACCGCCTTTGATATAAAGAAGGTGTCGGCAAGTATATATAATGACATACCCACCATGCCGAGTATGTTTTGTGAGACGTATTTTACAAATAATTTTTTCATAATAGCTATATTGTAAATGCATCTATCGTTTAAATCAATGATAATTTTTTTGATTAGCCCGGAAGTAAAAGTTCAAAATAAGACATTTTGACTATTGAAATAAATTTTTCAGTACATTATAATGAACATGTTGAAAAAAATTGGGATTACTAAAGGAGGATAATTATGGAAAACAATAAGCTTTCAACAGGTTTAACCGTATGGTTATGGATTATTTTCGTGGTGAATGTTCTTGCAGCAATTGGCGGTATTGTCGTTGCACTGGGTGCTTCAGTTGTAGGAGCTGCTTTAGGATTAGGTTCGATATATGTCGTACTGAGTTTCATTGGCGTTATACTACAGATTGTCATAACTGTTTCTATCGGTATTTTGCTTTTCGCACACAAAAAGATTGGTTTGGTGCTTATTTTTGCATTTGCAGCCCTGGGATTCATTGTAAGTATGGTTACATATTCTATTGCAGCACAGCTTAGTGCCGTTAATATTGTCAAAGCAATTATTTCAGCCATTCTTATGCCGGTTATTACATATTTATTTGCAAAGAACGACATTGCAAATGGTACAATAGCTTAGAGCAATAAAAAATAAGATGAAAATTGAATAATGTTTTTTTAATCCGCTATACGATAGGTGAGTATAGCGGATTTTTAAGTTTGCGCGCCATGGGCGCGCTCTAACGGGTGCAAGTCCCGAACACTCCTAGATAGTGGGAAGTGTATAGCCGAACAGCAAGGGTGTCTACCGTGAGGTAGAATCTGAAGGAAGCTGTAAGCAAATGAGGCGGATATATGGAGAGAAAGAGCGTGCACCTTAAGCGTGGAGGTCTCACAGAGGTTTCATCAGCCTAGTAACAACGAACTGTGAGAAGTCAGCCGAGCCCATAGTAGTGAAGAAGTCTCTGTAATGGAGATGGAGTAAAGGGGCGAACAATCAATAAGTTTGAGTATGTCTTGTATTGCAGAAATGGCAACATCTGCCGTAACCAATCGGGAAAAGGGTGATTAAAAAAGAATTGAGATCCTATACCTGGCAAGACTTGGAAACAAATGGTAAGTTTGCTAAGAATGATAAACTCTCCTTCATTACGGATGACATGCTTATAGCAGGATGCGATATAGGCAGTGAAACTCATTATATTAGGGCAATCGATGTCAGATGAAGAGAATTAAGTAATGGGGCATTCGAGTTTAGCAATACTTCAGAAGGCTTTGCAAATGCCAAGGCATGGATGCTGGCACTTGCGGCAAAAATGGTGCTGCAGCTGACAATTTAACATTTTATCCAGAAAATATATTGACAAAAATGTGCAAATTCAATAAAATTATTAACCATAAGGGCACACTTATGGAAACGTAAGGTCGCAAAGCCAGAGTCTAAAACAGTTACATGTAGTAATGACAGTTCGGCTGCAACAACCGGTGAATACCGGTTGCTGCAGCCTTTTTGTATGTATGAAAAGTTTATTAAAGTATGAGGTGAAAAGATATGAATGAAAAATTTGATTTTCTGCCACTTGGGAGCATTGTAGTAGTAAGCGGTGGCATAAAAAAATTTGTGATTGTTGCAAGAGCACTGCAGGTAAATATAAATGGCTGTAAACAGTTCTTTGATTATGCTGCCTGCCCATATCCTGAGGGAATGAATGGTGACAGGCTTATGTATTTTCAGCATACAGATATCAGCAGGGTTGTGTTTGAAGGGTATGTAGATGATGATGAGATAATGATGTGTGACAACATCTTTAATGCCATGGAGAAAACAGAAATAGAGCGCGCAGATGTAAGAAAACTCAAAAGAAGCATGGTGAACTGATATGGCAAAAAAGAATGACAGAAAAGAATACAATAAACTGAAGAAAAAGAAAGCTGACAATAAAAAACAGCAGGAACAGTGCCAGTCAGAGATAGATGTGCTTGATGAGAAAATAGAGAGGCTGAAAGCAGCATACAGGAAGCTGGATGATGCCAAGGAGGCTATTGATGATATCAAGCATAACCAGAGGAATATGATAAATTCAGACCTTTATCAGTGCATGTGGACAGGCAGCAATGCACAGGAATGTTATGATTCATGTGAGAGCGGAAATTTATATACAGCATATGACGGATATGTGTCAAATATAGATGCAGCGGAGGATGCCATCAACTGGGAAATAAATACACTAAAAGAAAAAATGAATGAAAAATATGGTGTGCTTTCAGGACTTGTTAACGCATGGGATGATCTGTGCACGAAAATACAGAATTTTTTCAATTAATAAAAGGGAGAGGAGAAATACGAAGATGGAAATCAGCCTTGATAATATGCAGGTATCTTTTATGACTGCCGGTATAAAAACAGCTTCTGATTCCGTAAGTCTCACAGCGGCAGAGACAGAAATCAAAAGCAGATCTGAAGCAATGGACAAATTTCAGGAAGAATACAGGCAGCTGAAAGCCTTTGTGAAAGATTACAGAGATACGTTAAATAATGATCTGGCAAAAATAGACCTGATAATAAATGCAATAAATGAAAATGACAGAAAACAGGGAGATTATATTAAAAATGGTATTGGACTATCAGATACAGCTGTGATACCCTAAAACTAGGAGATGAAAATGGAAGGGTTTCAGATAAATTATACGGATCTCAGTGATCTGTTCTGGGAATATAAGCGAAAAATTGAAAATCTAATTGAAAATATTGATAACTGCATAGAAAAAATCAACATGTTTACGGAAAATGCAGTATTTACAGGAAAAACCGGAGACGCAGTAAAGAGTTATCTTGGTGAAGCACATATAACAATCCTGTCAGGCATTAAAGTAACTGCACAGACACTGCTTGACAATATGGCAGCATACAAGGATGGGTACCGTTCCATTGATAGCTCGACGAACTTCAAACTGGATGAAGAAGCAATACAGGAATTCAGGAAAAAACTGGCATCAAACTATGAGGATACTGATGAGTATACGGGCAAAATAAGAAGTGCACTTTCAGAAGTATCGGACATATCTGATGTGGGCATGCCGGACAGTAACGGAGTATTTGATATCCATGAGCAGATGGACAGCGACCTTATAAAGCTTGTCTCAAATGTAAAAAGCTACGAGAGGGAAAATGTGGTACGGCTTGAAAATTCAGTAGAGCTGCTTCTGGAAAATCTGCAGTCATGTCTTTCAAAAATAGGCCTTAGCCAGGGTGCGATTGAGAGCTATGAAACAGGCAGTTTTATCACAGGTAAAGATGCAGGTGCCCTGAACACGGGTATTAAAATATTTGGAGACCTGCATGAGAAGAATAAAGAAGCATACGATGAAATCTATGAGACAGAACAGAAGATAAAGGATGAAGCCGAAAAGAGAAAGACACAGGGAATCTGGAGGACGGTTGGAGGAGCAGTACTAATTGCGACGGGTGTAGCATGCATAGTGCTGACAGGAGGTGCTGCAATACCAATAGTAGCTGACGTTGCAGTAGCAGTAGGAAGCGGAACAGCAGTATTCGGAGCTGCAGATGCCATAGAGGGCACTCAGGATATTTATTATGGAAGCACAGGTGACATTGACAGCACGGCAGTAAACGGCATAAAGGATGACCTGTTTCAGGGAGACGAGGATGCATATTATCTGACAGAAAATGCCTTTGCATTTGCGGCATCCGCAATGATTCCAATCGGACAGGCATCCACAGCGGGAAATCTGACATTCAAAAGCACAGCAACAATAGTTGCCAAAGAAGGCATCTCAATGGGAGCCGGAGCCGGTGCGCAGAAGATAACCACAGATGTGACAGGAAATGATACAGCAGGAATGGTTGCCGGTATGGTTGCAAGTGGAGTAACTGCAAAGGGGCTGAATGGAATTGAAGCAGAGGCGAACAAGCTGGCGAAAGCCCCAAAAGGGATTGATGGAGTAACCGAGGGAGCTGGAAATTTAGCGGAAGATGTGGGGAAAGCCGGAAAAGGGCTAGAGGGAGCAGCCAAGGGAGCCGAGAGTGCAGCGGAAGATGCTGGGAAAGTTGTTGAGAGTGGTAGTTCTTCTAATAAATTTAGTAATTGGGATGATATGAAGGATGCTTATAAAGGAAAAGTCACAAAATTTTTGAAAGGAAATAAACCAAAAGGTTCTCCAATACCTAAAAACTGGTTTGAAAAAGGTGGAACATTAGAGATAGAAACATTAGATGATGGTTCTCAAATTTGGAAATATACATCAGCAAAAGGTGATACTGTTCCATATATTAACCAGCAAGTTAAATTTCCGAAACAATATATGTTTCCAGATGAGGATATTGCAGAGTTCAGTATTGGCAAATTTACAGGTGATAGAGAGCTGGATAAAAAAGCAGCATTGGAATTCCTTAGAAGTGAAGGATATGATGAAATTCCAGACGGTTACGTTTTACATCATGATTATGAAAATGGTAAAATGCAATTGATAGAAGAAGAAATTCATAGAATTTTCACACATTATGGTGGAAATTATTACAATAAGTAGGAGACGAAATTATGTTAATATCAAAATATGTTGAAGATAGTACATTTGAAAAAATAAGTGAATTGGAAAAAAAATATGATATTGTATTGTGTCATGATTACAAAGACTTTTTGATGAAATATAATGGTGGAGAAACACCAAAGACAAATCTTAGCAGAGGTAAAGTGAAAACAGATATAAGAAGATTTTACGGGTTTACAGAAGAAAATCAATATTCAGATTTGAGGTTTGTTTTAGATGGAGGATTAGGAGAAGAATTAATATCAAAATTCAGACTTCCGATAGCAACTAATTCATTTGGAGATTATTTTGTAATAAGAGTATCAGAAGAGAAAAATGGAGAAATTAGCTTCATTTATCATGATAATCCTCAAAATGAAATTATAATAGCACCAAATTTCAAGGAATTTGTCTCTATATGTAAAAGTGAAAAAATTGGACATATACGTTCAATAGAAGAACGTAAAAAATGTTTAATTGAAGCAGGAAAAGGTGATAAGATAACACAAATAAAAATAGACAATTGGCAAAAAGAAATAGACAAGTATGCAGGAATGCATCAAGAAGAAGTAATAATTGATTAAATTATGTCATCGCATAATGACACGTTAACACAATTCTCCATGCTGGAAAGCCATACAGTATCGGCATTTCCGCTAATGGAGAAATATAGTTGTTCCACAGAACTGATGTTTTGATAAGTGCTTGAAAACCTTGTATTATCTAATTTTACGTAAGAAGCATCGAATCCTGTATTATTATTTCGGTACGAGGTTTTATATTAAATTTCTTCATATTGTGGTGGTATGAGAAGGATATCTGTTATCATCCAGTGGGAAAGGTAAGGATTTTGCTACAAAGCAAGGCAACAGAAGATTACAAGCTACGATTTACTTTCTTGCAATTCAGATGGTGCAGGTATCATCAAAAGGAACACCAAGAAATCCACTAGTTCGTGCATACTATGAGAAACGTAAGGCAGAGGGTAAGAGCAGTCAGCAGGCACTGATTTGTATTTCAAGACGATTAATCAGTATTATTTATGGAATGCTAAAGAACGGTACAGAGTACCGTATGCCAGTAGTGGAAAATGCTGGCGAAAATGTGTAGAGAAAATGGCAAATATGTGGTAGAATTTAAGCTAATGCAAGAGTTGGCTTTAGAAAGTGTACTCTTTTTTTAGTAGATGTGCATTGGTTTGGATAATTATAAGGGTAAAGAGTCTTTGTCAAGACCAGCTATGGGAAGTCAACACTTAATTCATTAAAAAATACAGAAAATTTTACAGACTCAGCTATTGAACATATATTTGAAGGGCAGGTAAATGCAAGAGGTAAAGCAGTTGGATATCATTATGAAGGAATAGAAGGCACCTCTGGTAATGTAATACCAGGGACGGAATCATCTGTTAATAACATTGGAGTATATAAAGCGCAAGTTGAAGTGAATGGCATACCGAAGACTGCAAATGGAGGATTTTCGACATTTTATTCAAAGAATCTGAGCCCACAACAAGTGATTGATGCAATTAATGAGGCATATAGTAATTGTGAATTAAAGCTTGGTACAAGAAATACATATCAGGGAGTAGCTAATAATGGTATGAAAATAGATATGTTTTTGGATCAAAGTGGTAAAATTATTTCAGCATTTCCGGAGGAATAGAAATGAAATACAGAATAGAAGAATATAAATTAAAAAATGGTATTGAGGATATAAGTATCATATTTGATGAGAAATATCAGTTGTTGACAACTTTTATGTCATGCGATGTATTGCCCTTTGAAAAATGGATTAAATCAGGTTTTGATAGAGTACTGTCAGGGAAAAGTGAATATGAAGAAGTAAATGGAAATGTATGTTGTGCGGAAATAAGTCCTAAAACGACTAAAGTATATGATAATCTGGCAGAGGATGCTATGGGGAATTGGTGTGAAGTTGATACAAAAGAACTTCGTCAATTAATTGATGAGTGGTGTGATAAAGTCCGAGAATTTAAAATGAGCATAAAAACTAAGCCTCCCCACAGGCAGGCTTAAATCATAGTCTTACTACCAGACATTAACAAAAACTTTTAGGCTCATAAGGCTTACTATCCCGTAATACTGCATAGATTACGGTGGTAAGCTTTCTTGCTACAGCTCCTGTGGCAGTTAAGTGATGTTTACCTTGGTCACGTTTCTTTTTGTAATATGCATTCAACGGACTGATATGGAAAGAACAGGTAGTTGCAGCGAGAAAAATGGCATGCCGTAAGTAAGGTGAACCACGTTTGGACATGTGATTATGAGTGCTGCTAAATTCACCGGATTGTCGTACAGTTGGATCAATACCTGCAAAGGCAACTAAGGCAGATGAACTCTTAAATCTGTTTATATCACCGATTTCAGCAAGAATGGTTGCAGCAGCAATCATGCCTATCCCGGGAATGGTATGAAGATAACAATCAAACTTCTCATAGTACTCAAGAATCTGGCAGTCAAGAGCTTCAATCTGCTTATCAAGAAAATTCATCCGATCAATGAGCTGTTTTAACTGGAAAGAGAAAGCATCCTGTGCTATCTTAATACCAAAGGTATCAGCTGCAGCTTCCCGGATAGAAATCGCTTTTTTCATGGTAAGCTTATTGTGGCTCTTATCTTTTATAATTTCAAAGAGCTCATCTATTGGTGCATTCTCAATGTTCTCAGGGGTGAGGTATTTTTCAAGAATGCCCATGGATGTGCTCAGCCAAAGAGAAGAAAACTGTTTTTCATACTCTGGGAAGATCTGCTCCATAATCGTGCTGATGCGGAGTTTTATTTCGGTTCTGGAAGAAATCACAGAATCACGGTAACGGCATAACTGCCGCATAGCAAGAATGTTTTCGTCTGCCATAGAAGTGGTGGTAAACTGACCGAATCGTATCACTTCTGCAATCAGAAAAGAATCGATGGAATCGTTTTTTGTCTGCCGGATATACATCTTTCTGAGGGAATCAGACTGGATGGGATTGATTACATAAATGGTATATCCTCTGGCTTTGAGGAATGAATAAATCGGATACCAGTAATGCCCAGTGGCTTCCATGCCGAAGATACAAGAGGAATTGCCGATATTATTGAAGATAAAACTCATAAGGGAATCAGCACCTTTGTGTGTAGTTGCAAAACGAAGCGAATGTCCGATTTGTTTCCCTTCAGGAGAAACAATGGAAGCTTCGTGATGATTTTTGCCAATATCAATTCCGATAATGTACATAAGAAAACTCCTTTTGTGTAAATGGTATGTAACAGGTAGAATCCTCACTTCAATGCGGGTTACAATCTGGTTAGATATACGAAGTACAGCACATATGCTGCCAACATCCAGCTAATACGTAAAATCCTGCAAAGCAGAGGGAGCAGTCTCAATGAACGAAGTCACAAGTGCTTCAAGAGTGGTGACGCACACCTCTATCTATTACAGGATAATTGTGGTATAGGAATGAAATAAAAGCAATAGATAGAAAAAGACTGCTTTGATTCCTATGTGTTTAGCATACCAGAGTGGTAGTAAGACAATTGATGATATAATTGACGGCTTGCCAGAAACTACTAACGGAAAAGGCGTTGCTAGGAACTTTGAATCAACAGGTGATTTTGAACAGACAATTAGGGATTTTGATGCCCTCAATCCTATCGACGTTAAAGAAATTCAAACAAAATATGGATCAGGAAAAGTCGGTAAGTTGAGTGATGGAACAACAGTTGTTGCTCGTCCAGGTAGTACAACAGGAGGAGCGACTCTTGAAATAAGGGTGTCCAATAGGAAAGTGTACAAAATTCGATATTAGGAGAGATAAAAGATATGGAAAAATGGAAAGAAGTATTTGGTGGTATAATTCCAAAAGCAGTTTACCAAGTGCAACTAATAAATGGTGAGAAACAAGGACTAACTATAAAACTGTCAAGTAGTCAAACATGCGTAATGATTAATTTCGGTATGGTTCAAGCAGTACGTATGCTAGATGAAGGAATTGTGCAAAGTAACCTTTATTCTGAAAATGAAATACGGAAATATAAGGATAATGATTTTCGGAATATAATTTATGAAGTACAAGATGGTGAATTTTCAGAACAAATAAATCAAATTTCTGATGGTTATGGAGAGGCTTTAAATTTAAAACATTATGTAGTGATTACTCAGAATTACAATATTGATATTGTAACCGAATGGGAACCAACAATAGAAATTTCAAAGATGTAATAATTCTGGACATTTCTCTTAAATGTTAGATATGGGAGAATTGAATGACCACGCCACTGGGAGATATAGAAATATGCATAGATGGAAAAACAATTAAATATACAGCACAGAACATGGGCGTGATGGATAGGCTTTGTCTCGATGTAGATGGAAGATTTTGTATAAAAGTCGAATTTGTACCGGATGGCGAAAGATATACGATATCATGCATAATAAAAAGTCATATTCCATCTGACAAGGATGGAGTAGAATCTGGAGAACAGCTTGCGTTGAAGTCTTTTTATAAAGGGCACAGCAAGCTGTTCGATTCAGTCTTTATGAGTGGCTGATCGGAAGGAATAAAAGCACAGCGGTCAATATAGGATCCAATTACATATTTTTTAGTTTTTCCTGCAATTCTTCTATTTGTGATTCTATAGTTGCCAAAGAAGGCATCTCAATGGGAGCCGGAGCCGGTGCGCAGAAGATAACCACAGATGTGACAGGAAATGATACAGCAGGAATGGTTGCCGGTATGGTTGCAAGTGGAGTAACTGCAAAGGGGCTGAATGGAATTGAAGCAGAGGCGAACAAGCTGGCGAAAGCCCCAAAAGGGATTGATGGAGTAACCGAGGGAGCTGGAAATTTAGCGGAAGATGTGGGGAAAGCCGGAAAAGGGCTAGAGGGAGCAGCCAAGGGAGCCGAGAGTGCAGCGGAAGATGCTGGGAAGGTTGTTGAGAGTGGTACATATTCAGGAGATTTAATGTCGGCTGAGGAAGCGGCTCGGTATAGTGAGTACTGGCGTGAACTTGGTATAGGTTCAGACAATACATGGAAAGCGTTTAAGGACGCCAATCCGAATGGAACTATTGATGATTATTTTGAGATTGTACAAAAACAGAGTCCGTGGCCATTGGGTGAAACTGGAACTCCAACAACATTAAAAGCAGGCGATAGATTTTTTATGGCAGTAGAAAATAATGCGCCTGAAAATGTAATTGGAGGATTTGGAGTTAAAGAAAGAATAGATAGTACGGATTTTGTGAGAAATAATTTGGCAGTAAAATATGATTGGAAAACTTCTTGTAATGTTATACGTGAGTTTGAAGTTAATAGTGGTATTGAGTTGAATGTGAATGCAGGTCCAGTTGGACCGCAAATTGATTTAGGAGCAGATTTGTATTTACCAGGTGATACAACTATGACACAATATGATTTGTTTTCAAACTTAGGAAGTGGGATAAAAAGAGAAGATTATGTCCATATTATTGATGAATATTGGGTAGATTAAAAGAAAGAGGATAATTAAATGGATGTGCGTGTTAATAAGAATGAAAAAAAAATAGAATGGAATGTAGGAAGTAGGACAATTACCATTCATAACGCTCATGTATTATATGCTTTTAAACATGGGAAAAACCTCCTAATGGTTAAAGAAAAATATGAATCATCAGAAAGCGGATTTAGTATTTATGACAAATGTGGAAATTTAGTGGTTTCATATAAGTATTTGGGAGATAGTCTTACATTTAGAGAAGTGAATATTGCGGATATTAAGGGTGCAATAATTTCTGCTGATTATGAAGAAGAAAAAAGAATGGTAATAATCTTAAAAGAATTAGAAGAAACAAGGTCGTTATTAATATATGATGAACAAGGTGATTTTATAGCAGAAATAGTATCGCCACAAGGCTATACATTTGTATCCTTAAAAAACAGTGATGGTAATATTATGGTAGTTGCTCAAGGAACAAGTGATATGACTAGAGATTCTTTTGGAAGGAATGATTGGAATTTTGTAATTGATTTTGAGAACTTTTACGTTCAAAAAAAATCTATTACACAATAATATTTTGTGTTATGATGAACAGGGTATAATGTGTTGGCAAATAAGTAATAAATTACCATCTAATATTGTTAGTAAAGAGCAAATTCCATATATTGCAATTCAAGTTATAGATGGGAAATTATATGCAACTGATTTTTGGGGAAGAAAGTTTAATGTTGATACAGAAAATGGGGAATTAATTGATGTTAAAATCGTACATTAGAAATATCTTCTATAATACTTGAGAAAAAGCTTAGAGGCAGATATGATACATAGGCATGCGGCCATATAGGATGAGTTATAGGATTTATTAGGGTTATACTTTCGGACTCCCAACAACCTATAACCTCTGCATGTCTATTAATTAACCATCATAGCTGTTGCGAAGCAATTAAGAATCCATGATGTTAATTAATAGACACTAGCGAAATTTTGCCGAGCTGGGTATACGAACAAATATTGCAAAATGAATATGCTGATGTAACGCACTCCTATCAACAGAATATTGCGAAAGCTTTGAAGCAAAAGAAAAAAACAATCCTCAGGGCACAAACAGCTCTGAGGGATTTTTTTCGCAAAAAATGAAAAAAGTAGAGAAATTTTTCCGGTGTGACTGCTGTGTGACCACCATAGTGTATAATGTAATGTAGAAAGAAATAACAAAGAAAACGATATTAAATCGGGAATAAAATGTGAGGTGAAGAGTGATTAATGAGAAAACTGAATTTTTACCACTGGGAAGTATCGTGGTTGTAAAGGGATATTAATTCCTGTTGACAATATTAAATTAAATAAATAGGAAAATTAATGTGTATGAATAATATTACAAAAAATAGATTGATTCAGGTTGGAAAGAACAACGAAAAATTAATACTGATTTGATCCGAAAGAAATATGATGAAATTGGTATACATACGTAATAGATGAAAGAAATTTTTGTATATTTACAGGACCATTTAATGGGAGCGCAATAATATATGCGTTTTCTATAGAAGCTGGAAATGGAAGATTATGGGAAAGCGAAAAATATAAGTTTTGATAAAAATACAGGAGAAATACAAGGGATGATGATTACAAAATAAAATTGATGAATAAGTAATGCCTGCTGATTAAGAAGATATCTGTAATTTCTAAATTTTATGTTTGCATCGCTTATACCATAATCAGAACAAATGCACAGTGGTATATTATTTTTTTAATATTTAGAGTGACAAAACAATATATTTATAATAAAATGATATTGTCAAATTATTAATAAAAAGCATACGAAAGAGAGGAGTAAGTTATGCAGGACATTAGTATCATTGGAATTGTTGTTGCAGTTGTTGTTCTTGTTATCCTGTTGTTTATGGCAATCGGATACGTGAAGGCACCGCCTGATATGGCGTATATCATTTCAGGTGTGAAGAAAAAGTCAAAGGTAGTTATCGGAAAGGCGAGCATACGTATTCCGTTTTTTGAGCGTCTTGATAAGCTGAATCTCAGACTGATACCTATCGATGTAAAGACGAGCAATGCAGTACCGACAGCAGATTATATCAATATCAACGTCGATGCTACGGTAAACGTAAAGATCAGTAATAATCCTGAAAAGCTACGCCTTGCGGCTGAGAATTTCCTTAACAAAAACACAGAGTATATCGCTGGTGTTGCCAGAGAGGTTCTCGAGGGTAATGTACGTGAGATCGTTGGAAAAATGAAGCTTGAAGAGATGGTCTCAGACCGTCAGAAGTTTGCCAATCTGGTAAAAGAGAATGCAGAGCCTGATCTTGCGGCAATGGGACTTGATATCATCAGCTTTAATGTGCAGAATTTCGTGGATGGCAACGAGGTAATAGAGAATCTTGGTATCGACAATATCGTAAAGATTAAAAAGGCCGCCGCCATCGCAAGGGCAGAGAGTGAGAGAGACATCAAGGTAGCTCAGGCTTCGGCTGACAAAGAGTCAAATGATGCAGCGGTTGCAGCACAGACAGAGATTGCCAAGAAACAGAATGAGCTCGCTATCAAGAAATCAGAGCTTCAGATGGAGGCTGATACAAAGAAGGCTATGGCGGATGCGGCTTACGACATTCAGAAGGAGGAGCAGCGTAAGACCATTGAGGTTGCCACAGCAAACGCTGATATTGCAAAGCAGGAGCGAGAGATTGAGTTAAAGCAGAAAGAGGTTGCAGTAACAGAGCAGTCTCTTGAGGCAGAGGTCAAGAAAAAGGCTGAAGCCAATAAATACGCGGCACAGCAGCAGGCAGAGGCACAGCTTTACCAGCGCCAGAAGGAAGCAGAGGCAAGACAGTTCGAGGCACAGCGTCAGGCGGAGGCACAGAAAGCAGAGGCAGAAGCCATGAGATATGCCAAGGAGCAGGAAGCTGCCGGTATCCGTGCAGTCGGAGAGGCTGAGGCTTCAGCTATTCAGGCAAAGGGTATTGCAGAGGCTGAGGCTATGGAGAAAAAGGCAGAGGCATATGCCAAGTACAATAAGGCAGCCGTTGCAGAGATGATGATTAAGGTGCTTCCTGATATCGCAGCCAAGGTTGCAGAGCCACTTGGACAAATCGACAAGATTACTATTATCGGTGGCGGTGATGGCGAAAATGGTGTAGGCAAGGTTGCCGGAAATGTACCGGTTGTAATGGCAAAGGTATTTGAGAGTATGAAAGAGGCAACAGGTATTGATTTATCTGAGATTATCAACGCTGATTCATATGACGCAAAGGTAAATCGCAACGTAAATGTAACCGGACTTGATGGAGTAAATCTCGTTGTAAATGCGGGTGCGGACAAAAACGGTGAAAAGACTGAAAATTAAATAATGTTATATTAATCCGCTATACGATAGGTGAGGTATAGCGGATTTTTAATATTTTCTGAAAAAAGACAAATATTTGAAAATTACAGGATTATATGATATATTTTGTTGCATAAAAACAGGTTGCTTATACATGGTATATATATATTGATGAAGAGGAAAAGCTATGAACGATAAAAGAAAGATAATAGCAATATTTATAATTGTTGCAATAGTGGCTGCGCTGGCTGCAGTTGCCACATTTTTTGTGATTAAATCAGCAAAAAACGAGGCTAAAGGCTCGTCACAGATGACGGAAACAGCCACAGAGGATAGTTCAGACAAGGACGACCCGCAGCATACAGGAGACAATGCCGGCTCAATGAGTGCGACATCTGATGATGGGGCTTCTGCGGATGAGACACAGATACTGTCTGCAAGCTCTGTTGCGGAAAACAGTAAGCTGACCTTCGGAATTGATGTATCTAAATATCAGGGCACCATAAAGTGGGACAAGGTTGCCGCAGGCGGAATTGATTTTGCAATGATACGTGTGGGCTACAGAACCCAGAAAACAGGCGAGATGTGTGTTGATACAAATGCCAGATACAACATGCAGGAGGCACAGAAAAATGGCATAAAGGTCGGAGTATATTTCTTTTCATCAGCAGTAAATGAAACAGAAGCCATTGAGGAGGCAGACTGGGTAGCAGACTACATCTCAAAATACCAGATTACATATCCGGTGGCATTTGACTGCGAGGGCTTCACAGACTCAGCAAGCAGACAGTATGGCATGTCATCAGAGGCCCGTACCAAAGTAGCTGAGGCATTTTTGCAGGAAATATATAAAAAAGGATACACGCCTATGTTTTACGCTGCCATGAATGAGTTGTCGGAAAACAGCCAGTGGGATACTAAAGCGCTTGAGAGCAGCTACAAAATATGGGTGTCACAATATCCGGATACAGCTTACCCGGAAACACCGAAGTCATCATATGAGGGCACACATGCCATGTGGCAGTATACCAATAAGGGAAAGGTGTCAGGAATTGATAAGCCGGTAGATTTGAATGTGGCATACTTTGGGTTTGATGAGACAGAGTCTGCAAAAAATGGTGATGCGGCTGACAATGCAACAGTTGACCCGGAAGCAAATATGAAGTTTTCGGATGTAAATGAGACCGTAACTGCCAAGGAGAGCGTCAATCTGAGGGATATTCCAAGTCAGGGAAATGACAGCACAATTAAGGCAACGCTCAATAACGGTGATACGGCAGCAAGAACAGGGGTCAGTGACAGTGGATGGTCACGTATCGAATATAATGGACAGACATACTATGCCATTTCAAGCTACCTCACAACAGATATGAACTATGTAGTTCCCGGACAGGACGGAAGTGGCAGCGGAGACGGACTGAAGACAAAGTTCAAGGAGTGTAATGATACTGTCACTGCAAAAATAGAGGTTAATCTGCGTGCACTTCCAAGTGTCACAAATCCGGATGCTACAGTTGTTGCAACGATAAAAAATGGGGAAACCGTCACCAGAACCGGAATCAATGAGGAGTTTGGCTGGTCACGCGTGGAATATAATGGACAGACACTTTATTGTGTGACAAGCTATCTGAGTGTGCAGTAATATAAGTAAATAAAAGCGATAAATTGGGCTATAAAGCCTATTGATGGTTTATTTTTTACCCTGTATCATTATTCCATAATTCAGCCGGATGTATTCCGGCAGTAAATAATTAAACAGAGGTAAAAGAAAAATGATTACAAAAAGAGGGAAAAAGTGTCTTGCAATTATATTTGCAGCGGCGCTTACATTAGAACCACTTGCAACGCAGGTCATATTTGCAGCAGATGTGGCTTATGAGTCTGTTGACAGCGGCAGTGCATTATTGACAGATGAGTCACAGAAGGTGACAGTACAGCTTCAGAATGGAACAGCAGTTATTCCACAGGGTGCAGATATTGAGACTGCTAAAGCGGCAATAGCAAAAGCGCTTGTTGTAAACGCAGACGAAGTTGATGTAAAAAACCTTGATTGGGAGTACGAGTGCGAGGGCAAGGATAAGACTAAATTACAGAAAAATACAGCATTCGGAAGCTTAGAGGGCTTTACGAGCACAACAACGAAAAAAATACTTTGGAATACTGTAACAACAGAATATAATCATCCGGCATTTTTAGAAAACGGTGAAGGAGATTTCAAATTCAGACTTAAGGGAAGCGATGAGGTTGTTACACTCCACAGAGCTTACAAGTATGAATCATCATTTGTTTTAAAGGATGCTCCGTATGAAGTGAGCATGGCTTTTAACGCGGATCAGCCATATGATTTTGATGCTACAGCAAGAGCAATTTATGATGCTGTGATAGCAAAGACAAATCCGGCAGGGCTTACATATGATGATGTGGCAATGGAGTACAATGCCGGAACAGATATAATACCAAACTGGCAGCCACTTAATTCTACAAACTGGACTGCAGCATTTAAAAAATTTGGTCCGGGAGAGTGGACTATCCGCATAAAGTGGGATGGAAATAAGAACTATAAAGGTACACAGACACAGGTAAATGTGACTACAGCCGATAACCGTATAGCAGCGGCCGTTGTATGCAGGGAGGGAGTATCTTTTTCATACAATATGGACACTGCCGTTATGAAACAGTCAATATTTGATCAGGTAATTGATTGGGACAACAGTACATTGCCTGCAAAGGATACGTTAAGTGTTGATGATTTTACAATGGAATACTATGGTGTTGATGATGTAGCCGGAGTTGAGGGAGTCACCAGGCAGTGGGCTCCGATAGAAGGCGGAAAGGTTAATTTACTTACTTATCTGCAGATGGGTGCAGGAGAGCAGCAAATCCGTATAACATATAAAGGCAATGCCGAGTATCGTCCATCAGCATCAGCAGAGACTAGTGTGACCGTTAATAAGGCAAAGGTAAATGTTAAAGTAAAGTCAACAAACATTTATGCCGGAGATGCACTACCACAGGATTTTGTTACAACAAATCCTTCAGACAGGTTTGATGTATATACAATCTATGCCGGTCTTACAAGCAATGTAAATGCAGGCATTTATCTTCAGATGCCTGAGAAGTATACAAACAGCACAGTACTTAAGCTTATAGATCCGGTTGTTTCAAAGCTATATGGAAAGTCCTTTACACAGATGATGCAGGACGGTATGACAGTCGGAGAGCTTAGAAAACTTTTCAGCACACAGGAGCTGCTTGACACGTTGAAGAAGCTTCATATAGATACGGGTACAGTTGGACAGATTCTTGAGATAATAAATAAGCTTCCTTCTGTTGCAGACACAGTGAGAGTGTCATTTGGTACTCCAAACCGTGCCGGTCTTTATACGGTGACAGCGGTTACCGATAACAAGAATTATGAGACAGGTGTTGGAGTTGGTGCTTTACTTGTCAAGATGCATTCAAAAGGAACTAAGCTTAGTTGGAATCAGAGCTTTACAAATGGGAAGCTTAAAGCCTCAGATGTAGCATCCTTTGATTTTGGAGCAACGCTATCATATGATGGTGATGTCTCAATCAGCCAGAGCAATGTGCATTATCTATACAGTGGCTTTACAAGCAAGTGGAAGCCATATTCAAGCACAAAGGCTCCTACAGAGCCGGGCAGATATGTAGTCACAGTAGTTACAATTGGTGGCAATTATCAGGCAGCTCCTATTACTAGAAGCTTTCAGATCGTAAAATAACTAAAATCCGCTATACTTTAAAACAAAGTATAGCGGATTTTTTTGATAAATTTATGGAATCTATTTTTCAAGAATACCTGGAAAGGAGCATTAAAACTTATCTTCGTGGCGACAGCGGATTCTCTTCCCAAAACTTTATGAAACCTGTGAGAGTAATGGCTGTTTCCTATTGACATTTCAGTTTATCGGGAGTAAACTATAATTAGTTTATTAGCGATAAACTGAAAGGAGAAATCTTTATGGCTGAGATGAAGATGGGCGTAGTGGAATCCCACTTTGCCGATATTATTTGGGCGAATGAGCCTTTGCACTCCAGAGAATTGGTAAAGCTCTGTGAAAAAGAACTGAACTGGAATCGCTCCACCACCTATACGATATTACGCAAGCTTTGTGAGCGTGGTATCTTCCAGAATAATGGTGGCATCGTTTCCTCTGTTCTGTCTAAAAATGATTTCTATGCCGTTCAGAGCGAGCAGTTCGTTGACGAAACCTTTGAAGGTTCCCTTCCTGCTTTCATTGCGGCTTTTACACAAAGGAAGGGTATTTCTCAACAGGAAGCTGCGGAGATTCGACGCATGATTGATGCAGCCGCCGGAAAGGAGTAATCTATGAGTTCATTCTTTTTGAAAATTGTAAATATGAGTATCGCCGCATCTTGGCTGATCCTTGCGGTCGTACTTTTGCGTGTGGTTTTGAAAAAGGCACCTAAGTGGATCAATGTCCTACTGTGGGGTATCGTAGCTTTTCGATTGATTTGCCCATTCAGTTTTGAAAGCGCATTGAGCTTGATTCCAAGTGCCGAGACCATCAGTCCTGAAATCATGATGGACTGGACACCAGAAATCTCCACAGGCGTAAGCTCTATCGACAAGGTAGTGAATCCAATTATTACGGACACCTTTGCTCCAGAGCCAATTGCAAGCGCAAATCCACTTCAGCTTTTGATTCCTGTGCTGGCAATCGTATGGGCAATAGGCATCATAGCCATGCTCGTTTATGCTGCCGTCAGCTATTTCCGCTTGCAAAAGAAAGTCGGTGCATCCCTTTCTGTGCGGGACAACATTTGGATTTGTGACGATATACAAACACCTTTTATTCTTGGTTTCTTCAAACCGAGCATCTACATTCCCTCTGGGACAGATGAAGCACAGTTGCCCTATATTATTGCCCATGAGAATGCTCATCTGAAACGCTGTGACCATTGGTGGAAACCGTTGGGGTATTTAGTGTTGGCAATCCATTGGTTCAATCCTCTTGTATGGATTGCGTATATTTTACTTTGCCGAGATATTGAACTTGCCTGCGATGAAAAAGTTATTCGTGGACTGAATCAAAACGAGTCTATTTCTTATTCAGAAGCTCTGCTTTCTTGTAGCGTGAATAGAAGAACAGTTATGGTTTGTCCACTTGCCTTTGGAGAGGTTGGCGTCAAAGAAAGGGTGAAAAATGTGCTGAATTACAAGAAACCTGCATTTTGGATTGTTGCTATTGCTGTGGTTTCAAGTATTGTTCTTGGGGTATGTTTCCTGACAAATCCGAGTTCATTCCCAGTGAAACTTGATTCTGTTCAAATTTCCAAAGCAAGCACCATGGACTTTAGAACAAATAGCGGACCGACCACATTCCAATTATCCGCAGCGGAAATTGACGAGTTGAGCAGTCGTATTAAAAACTTAAAGATTGGTCACAAAGACCAATCTTTGCAAGGTCATACACCTTTCTATTCCCTTCATGTGGATACCAAGGAAAACGACAGAATCACATTCAGCGGTTTTGATTCCAACGGAAATCAAGCAGCAATTCTGTATGAGAATGTGTATTACCGAATAACTGACTCTGACTTTATCAGCTATTTACAACGCATCTGTGCCGGGGAAACCAGAACAGAATCGATTAACGAAACCAATGTTGATACAGCAATCCATAATGCAATCATGGAACATAACAGCGATAGATACTACAAAGGTGTTTTTGCCTGCGAAAGCCATACTGTATTGGCTACAGAAGCCGGTGGGGCTGCAAACTCTGAGGAGAATGAGACATTGACCGTATATGTTCTCACTCTTTATGAGGAATATAATTTGTCCGAAGAAGGGATTGAAAGTGTCGGTGGAGGTTGTGGTCCTGTTGCCCTAACTTTCAATGTGACAGAGAATGGATATGAACTATCTGAATATTGGGAGCCGGGAGATGGCAGCCAATACTCTGATGATATTCGTAAAAAGTTCCCGGAGGATATATTAGATGAAGTCTGGAATCCTCAGGATTATGTGGATGCAATGACAGCAGAAAATGAACAAAAGGCACTCGAATTTTCGGCACAAAAGTGAGATTTCAAAGATTGATAATGAACGCAGTGTTTTAGGGAATAAAGTCAAAAAAATAAAATGTTATTAATCTAAAATCATGCATAAAGTAGAAATAGTGTAAAAATGTCATGGATATAATGATAGAATTGTTTGAGATAGTGCGTTAAAATACAAAATAACGAAATACGTAAGTAAAGGGGCATTTTATGGAATACTCAGCAATTTTTCATGACATGGATAAAAGATTCTGCTATGCGATAGATAAGGATTTGTTTGTGATACGCGTGCAGGTAAAAAAGGATGATATGAAGGAGGTAATCCTTCACTATGAGGACAAGTATATACCTATGGAGCGCAAGGATACGCGAATGACACTTCCTATGAAGAAGGTAGCCACCTCACAGTTTCACGATTATTATGAAGCACAGCTTCAGATGCATCTGATATGTCTGAGATACTTTTTTGAATTTACGGACATGCAGGGTGAAAAGGTATATTACGGCAATTATGAGTTCGACAAGGAGTGCATCACAAACAGGGACAGAATGTTTGACTGCCCGCAGAATCTCAGAGAAGAAGAGATGTTTGAGGTGCCACAGTGGGCAGCCAACAAGGTAGTGTATCAGATTTTTCCGTCGCGCTTTGCCGCAACACAGCCGGTGGACAAAGAGCTGTGGTATAAGGCGCCGATTACGCCTGTGGATGATTTGCATGGCAATCTCAGAGGAATCATAGAGCATCTGGATTATATTAAAGATCTGGGAATCGATGTGGTGTATCTGACACCAATCTTTAAATCAAATTCATGCCATAAGTATGATACCATTGATTATTATCAGGTTGACCCATCGTTTGGAACAACAGAGGATTTAAAGGAGCTCGTACAAAAATCTCACGAGCGTGGCATGAAGGTAGTGCTGGATGCGGTATACAATCACACAGGAAGAGAATTTTTCGCATTTCAGGATATACTTGAAAAGGGTGAAAAGTCGAAATATCTCGACTGGTATTTTATCGACGAGCTGCCGCCTAAGGGCGAATGGGGAGAGATTCCAAACTTCAAATGTTTCGGCTATTACGGTGGAATGCCAAAGCTTAATCTGAAAAATCCTGAGGTTGAAAAATACATCACGGATGTTGCCTGCTACTGGATTAAGGAATGTGATATTGACGGATGGAGACTGGATGTAGGAGACGAAATCAGTCATTTCTTCTGGAAGAATTTCAGAAAGGCAATCAAGGCAGTAAAGAAGGATATGCTGATAATTGGTGAGATATGGCACTACGCAGGAGACTTCCTCGAGGGAGATGAGTGGGATACTGTCATGAATTATCCATTCTACCTGAATCTGATAGACCTGCTTGCAGACGAAAAGATTAATGTCAGCCAGTTTGTACAGAATCTGGGATATCTGAAGGGGCGCTTAAACAAAAAGTGCTATCCGCTGATGTGGAACCTGATTGACAGCCATGATACAGCAAGATTTTTACATCTGTGCCATGATAATAAGAAAAAGCAGCATCTCGCAGCAGCCTTTCAGCTGCTACTGCCCGGAATGCCTATGGTCTACTATGGTGATGAGTATGCCATGCCGGGAGCAAATGATCCGGACTGCAGACGAGGCATGTACTGGGATGAGGAATATCAGGACAAGGAGATGTATAATTGGTATAAGAAGCTCATGCAGATTAGAAAAGCACATGCATGCATCGTAGAGGGCGAAATCATTGAGACAATCGCAAATGACGATGATGATACGATTGTTATGATCAGAAAAAACGGCGAAGAGACAATCGCAATGCTTTTCAATTGCGGCAGCAGTGTAAAGGAATTTAATGAGTATGCCGAGAAATATAATCTGCTGACAGATAGCGCATTTGACGGAAAAGTAGACGGGCTTGACGCTGCCGTAATTGTGCTTTAAAAAATTTATACGGATTTTATCTATTATCTATAAGAAGACGGGGTTTTGCCCGTCTTCTTTTTGAAACATGAACTAAAGTAGTATTGATTCGAATATCCAACCTTAAAGCTGATTTCTTTAAGTGATAGGTTGGTATTTTTCAACAGATTGCACGCTGCCTCAATACGGATATCCGAAATTACATCTGAAATATTCTGCTGACGATGTTTTTTGAAAAGAGCGCTCAGATGAGCCGGACTGATATTGACATTGTCGGCAATTTCGTTCAGACATAATGTGTTTTCCTGATAGTGTTGACGTATGTAATCTATGGTTTCGGTACAGACATGCTCCTGATGGCTTTGGTTTGAACGGGTAATCTTATCAGATATTGTATGACACAAACCTGAAAGCCACTGGAAGATTTCTGTACTCGTTGAAAAGGAATCAAGTCTCTGGTAGGTTTTCACAATGTCTTTTTCCATGTCATCGATATTAATTCCCATATCATACAAAAATTTGATTAAATGTCCGAGCAACTGATAAATTCGTAGGAAAATAAATTGCTTGCTTTTGTAGTTTTTAATCAAATCCTCTGAAAAGCTAAGAATCCAGTTATCAATTCCGGAAATATCGTTTTTACACAAAAGCCGGATAAGCTCCTCATTTCCGGAAACGTCATATAATTCAACAGAGTAATTAGTGTCTGTCGTATCGCTGATTGTAAATATATTTTTCTGCGGAAAGAAAAACCGATATTCGAGAGATTTTAAGGCATTGGAATATGATGCTGACAAAGCCCACAGGTCTTTGACGAGGTTACCGATTCCTATATTCAATTCAAAAAAGCTGTTTTTGTAAAGCTGTATCAGCTCCGTCAACAGGTCATAGGATACATTATAGAAGCTTTTCCTGTTGGAGGGATTGCTGCCGATTAACAGAACAATTTCATCAAAGGTTGACAGAGTGTGAACCAGTGGAAACTGCTTTCTAAAACGTTCCTTTAGTGTATCGGACAGGCTCATAAGCCTGATGTGGTATTCTTCAATACCATAGCTTTCTTTTATTTCTGATGCGTTTTGTATCCGGACAACGATGGCCTGAAAAAAATCGTAGTTAAGCTCTAATTGAAGATAGTCCGCGTAATGTGAAAGGGCATAGCGTGCTTCATCGCTGGAGGTTTGTAAAAGCTGGTGAAAAAAATTGTCAACCATAACAGGACGGCTGTTTTTCAGTATTTCAAGGTTCTGCTGCTCTTTATCAAGCATATCAAGAGCATTCTTTATGATTTCCGCCAGATAAGAATAATCCAGAGGTTTTTCAATGTAGTCAAACGCTCCGAGCCGTATGGCCTGTTTAGCGTATTCGAATTTATCAAATGCACTAATCAGTATTATTTTGATAGAGGAATTGATTTCAAGAGCCTTTTGGGCAAGAGATAAGCCATTTAACTGTGGCATTTCAATATCGGAAATGATTAAATCCACTGCGTTTTTCTCCAGATAGTCAAGAGCCTGCTGACCATCATAGGCCTTGCAGGTGACCTGCGCATTTAAAGCGTACCAGTCAATGTTGTGGCAAATACCATCAACAGATATATGGTTGTCATCTATAATCATAATTTTGTACATCAGTAATCCTCCAGTAATTGTGGTATTCTTATAATAATAGTTGTTCCGGAATCTATGATACTTTTGATTTCAAGCGTGCCATGACCTTGCAAGGATGAACATATACGTGAATTGATATTGCTTATGCCAAAATGCTTTTCATAATGAATCTGTTTGGAAGCAAGACCTTCCCTGAGCTCGTTCAGCTTGTCTGCTGACATACCAATACCATCGTCTGAAATCATAATATCTATCATGTCATCATCATATGTAATGGAAATATGGATATGCATATGAATGCCATTTCCCTTAAGTCCGTGCTGAATAGAATTTTCCAATATAGGCTGTAATGTGAATTTACAAATAAGGAAGTTTTCTATTCCTTCTTCCATCTCAATATCCCAGTCAAACAGGTTATCCTTACACAGAGCCTCCATCTGCATATATAGCTGTGCAATCTCCAATTCCTTTTTTATAGGAATCAGATCGTTTGAGGTGCGCAGCAGACCTCTGTAAAAACGAGATAAATCAGAAAGCATTTTGTCAGCCTTGTCAATCTCGCCAAGCGATAATAAATTCTGGACCGAAGCAAGAATATTATATAGAAAGTGAGGATTTATCTGTGACTGCAGTAATTGATAATTGAGCTTTTCCTCCTGTATTTTCAGGTTCAGATTATTTTCAAAGCTGCAATTCAGCTCTGAAATCATATTGGAGCAGGTGAGAGTCAGTGTATCTATTTCATCTAAATGTGTAGAGACAGCCGGAACCAGACTGTCTATCTGAGTGGTATCTATGACATTGTCCATATTGATTTCCGACATAGCATGAGACAGTCGATTGACCTTATTCGTCATCTGGTCACCTACCCAGATAATTGAGAACATGGTCAAAGGAACGATGATCAGGAAGCATATGAAAATCACTTCTACAAGAATGAACGAGCCTTGTCTAATGTAATAATCAGGTGTTTCTGTAACAAGAAACAGAGTATTGTTTACGGGAACAGAAATTATCTCATTTTTATCATATGAAAAATGGGCAGAATTTGTATTCTGGGTAATTCTATCAAGCTTATTACTTGATATCGCAGTGCCGATTTGATTTTTATCGGTGCTTGACACTATAATGCCTTCTGTATCTACTATATAGGATATGGAAGGATTGTCCGGTAAAAATTGATTCAGATAGCTGCTAAGTTCATCGCTTGTTATATGGATGGCGAAACAGTAGTCCCTGGAATTAATCCGGGCAAATCTATAGCAGGAGAGCACGCCGGACGGATTTTCGTTTTTGCTTACCATATATGGAAAGCTGACATCCTTGCGGAAAATCCATTTGGAAGAGATTCCTTGATTTGAAAAATCGCTCAGTTTTACATTATAATTTTTGATATCTGATAAGGCACAGAAGGTAAGTCCTTCATCAGAGACAAGGCTGTTATCGGGCAGAAAAACATTAATATGATACAGATTAAAATTATCGGCCATTGATGTAATATTGTTTTTTACAGAGGAAAAGGTGTCAATATATTTTGACAGAGGCATTTCCGGAGTACTATATAAGCTGCATAAATTTAAATTAATAGAATCAGCCAGATTTTCTATCTGGTTCATTCTATTTTCAAGCTGGCTTTGAGACTTTTCGCAGACAGCTCTGTTTTCTTTTAAGATGTTGCTTCGCGCCATGGAATATGAAATTTTGTATGAAATTGTTCCTAATATTAGAAGAGGAAGTAAGGCGCAGATGATAAAGCAGATAATCAGCTTTAAACGAAAATGCTCTTTTATGGTATATATTAATGATGTAAATCGCTTCATATTGTATTATCACTCCTTCTACTCTGATTCTAATAAAATTGATAAATAATTACAATAAATTAATTAATATA
>ERZ1034730.31-NODE-31-length-67929-cov-13.942673_pt1 | contig 67929 bp, 62 predicted proteins | sample MGYA00520650_ERZ1034730 | MGnify/ENA primary metagenome ERZ1034730 (study PRJEB33766, sample SAMN09781702) | gut metagenome | biome: gut microbiome | host: Homo sapiens | place: Madagascar | study: EMG produced TPA metagenomics assembly of the PRJNA485056 data set... | reverse complement strand
AGGGGGTAGTGACAATTGTGTCGTGGGAGTTCGAGTCTCCTCCTCTTCACTTCTTTTATTTTTATTAAGCGGAAATAGCTCAGTTGGTAGAGCACGACCTTGCCAAGGTCGGGGTCGCGGGTCCGAGTCCCGTTTTCCGCTCTTTTTTATTTGTAATCGAGAAACATGCCTATTATGAATTTATATTTGAGATATTTCGATCAAGAGACATTTGTTACAAATGTTGAAGAAGCAATAGACTTTTTGAAGAGCATTCCTGAGGTTGGAGTGGATTCAGCACTTGAAGCAGATATTCGTGATTATGCAGCAAGTGATGTTTGTTATCCTAAACGTTATAAGGTTCGCCCTCGTGTCTATTTTATTGTGATTAAAACCACTGCGGCTAGTATGCAGGATTTTAAGGAGAAGAAGGCTTTGCGTTCTGGAGCTACTGCTGAGCAGGCTAATGTGAGTCCTGCTGTAGTCCGTTTGAATGAGGAGCAGGCTGGTTGGTATGAAGGTTGCTTGGATTTCAAGCGAGTTGTTATGGTGCCAGCCACGGGTAAGTTTGAATACCGCGACACTCATTTCGTTGCCAATGTCAAGGCTCTTTCTGGTCTAGACTGCTATAATCGTATCGTTGATTACTTGCGCCAGCGTGTAGACTCTCGCAGCCAGTTCCCATCAGCTAAGGGTAAGAACTTCACATTCCGTTATCTCGGTATGTGGAAATAACATCTTTGTGTAGGAGGTAATTGTTATGAACAAAGTGATGTTGATAGGTAATGTGGGGAAGGATCCCAATGTGCATTATTATGATGCCGATCAGGCTGTTGCTCAAGTTTCTTTGGCTACAACCGAGAAGGGGTACACACTTGCCAATGGAACACAAGTGCCTGATCATACTGACTGGCATAACTTGGTCTTTTATCGTCAATTGGCTAAGATTGTAGAAAAGTATGTTCACAAGGGTGACAAACTCTATGTGGAGGGGAAAGTGCGCTATCGTTCTTATGATGACAAGCAGGGTAAGCGACAGTATGTTACTGAAATCTATGTGGACAATATGGAGATGCTTACGCCACGCCCTCAGCAGCCTGCGCCATCTGTTGCAGAAGCTCCGCAAAATTAGATGATTTTGTTTTTCAAACATAAAGGGATTAGAAATTGGATATTTCAATGATAACTGACGCCTTGGGTGATGTGGCTTTTCAAGAGCCCACTACTGGGGTTTTTATAGCTGCTGTTTTAGCAGCTGTATTGTTAGTCATGTCTGCATTTGCCAGTGGCTCAGAGATAGCTTTCTTTAGCCTCTCGCCTTCGGACGTGGCTGAATTGGAAGATGAGAAGACAGATACTGACAAGAAGATTCAGATGCTCCGTGAGGATTCGGAGCGCACGCTTGCCACTATTCTCATTACCAATAATTTTGTCAACGTAACCATTATTATGCTCCTCAATTATGTCTTTGCCGGCATTGTGGAGTTTGGTCCTAAGGCTTATTGGTTACAGTTTTTGATTATTACCGTCATCCTCACATTCTTGCTCTTGCTCTTTGGCGAGATTATGCCAAAGGTATACAGCCGTCAGGATCCATTGAAGTTCTGTCGTCGTTGTGTGGGAGGCATTTTGCTGGCTCGTAAGATATTTTGGCCTTTGGAAACCATTCTGCTTAAGAGTGGTGTGATGGCTGAAAAAATCATACAAAAGGAAAATCATGTTTTGAGTGTGGATGACTTGGAACAGGCGCTAGAACTAACCGACAAGAATGATATCAAGGACGAGCAGAATATGCTGAAGGGTATCATTCGTTTTGGTGATGAGACTGCCAAGGAGGTGATGACTAGCCGTCAGAATATCGTGGACTTGGATATTCGTAGTAGTTATCCTGATGTATTGAAGTGCATTGTTGATAATAACTACAGCCGTATTCCTGTATATCAAGATAACACGGATAATATTCGTGGCATTCTCTATATCAAGGATTTATTGCCACATCTTACCAAGGGTAGTAATTTCCGTTGGCAGAGTTTGATACGTCCTCCTTATTTCGTTCCTGAAACCAAGAAGATAGATGATTTGCTCAGAGAGTTCCAAGAGAATAAGGTGCATATCGCCATTGTTGTAGATGAGTTTGGTGGTACTAGCGGCATCGTAACCTTGGAGGATATCTTGGAGGAAATTGTGGGAGAAATCAATGACGAGTATGATGAGGAAGAGAAATTCTACTCGAAATTAAATTACAATACCTTTATCTTCGAGGGCAAGACTTTGCTTACGGACCTTTGTCGTATCTTGAATGTGGATGACGAGGAGTTTGCTGAGGTAGAGGGTGATGCCGATACATTGGCAGGACTGCTCTTGGAGATTAAGGGCGACTTCCCTAGCATCCATGAGAAGATAGATTACAAGAACTATACCTTCGAGGTGATGAATGTAGACGAGCGCCGTATCAGCAAGATTAAGGTAACTGTTCATCCTGTGAGAAATCAAGAGGAGCATGAAGCGTAAAGTCATGGAGTAGGTCATTGGTTGATAAATCTTAAAGAGTAATAGATATATGGCAGTAGTCAATATACGAGAAGTTTATCCAGGAGTGAGCTTAGGCTTGTGGCAGATGGATGAGAATGTGGAACAGTTGTTTGCCCAGTATCCCCATCTGCAAGCTTATCGCTCCCAGTTGGAGGAGAAATATAAGAACGATGGCAGGAAACTGGAGTTTCTTGCCATTCGTGCGTTAATGTATGAGATGCTCAAGATGCGTGGCGCTTCCAAGGGTTTGCTCAGCCATGCTGGCGACATTACCCACAATGAAGCAGGTAAACCGCTGTTTCGTGGCTACCATATCAGTGTGACTCATACCAAGGGATATGCTGCGCTCATTCTTTCCAAGAATCAGGAGGTGGCTGTTGACATCGAGTACTTCAGTGATAGGGTGGAGCGTATCGCCTCTAAGTTTCTCCGTAAGGATGAGAAGGCTGAAGGGTTGGATTCATTGTTGGTGCATTGGTGTGCCAAGGAGACGGTATTCAAGCTCTTTTCTGAGGAAAAACTCCAGTTTGATGATATGAGAGTGAAACCATTTGATACGATGTCTGACTGGTCGTGTGATGTGGAGAATCTGAAAAGTAAGAAGACTGCTCATGTTGATTTTGAATTGACTATGGAGTTTGTACTTACTTATTCAGTACTCACAAGTGAATAACACTATGGTAAAGAATATAGTTTCACTCTTGATGGGTGGCTTGTTGCTGAACTTTCCTCTTTCTGCCTTAGGTCAGAATGCAGAGGCGAAGTCGGATGTCAAGGTATGGAAGGTGGTGAGGGAGAATCCTCAGAAGTATTTCCCACATACCGTTGCGCCAGGTAACTATAGTGGCATCACTCATCTACACGATGACCTCTATGCTGTGGTAAGTGATAAGTCGGATAGTGCGCTCTACTTCAACTTTCAGATACAACTGAATCCTGTGACGGGTGACTTGGAACGAGTTGCTAATCTCGGGTTTACAGAGTATATGGATGGCAGTGAGAAAGTCTCGCAGTCGTCATGGCAGGGCATCCAGACAGGATTCGACCATGAGGCTATCGCTAAAGCCTCCGATTCTACAGTCGTTGTGGCGAGCGAGGGATTCTATCGTCTGAAAGAGTATCCCATTATTGCGCTGCGTGATGAGCATTCCGTATCTTCTGCAAGGAGAAAAATCAATTTTCAACTTTGGAGCCAAGAATGGTCCTCTTCCGACTTTTATCCCAACTATGTCTTCGAGTCCTTGGCATACGATTCCATCCGCCATCTTCTCTGGACCATTCCAGAGAGTACGCTTCGCCGAGATGGAGAACCCGCTACGCCGCAGAATGGAGCGAAGAACAAGCTCCGACTGATGTGTTTCGATGGCAAACATCAACTTACTTCTTATGCCTATCAGATGGATGCCCCAACCACCAATCGTGAAGCTCAAACATACGTGATGGGAGTGAGCGAACTCTGTGCTTTGCCCGATGGGCAACTCTTGGTCTTGGAGCGTGAAGCCTTTATCCCTAAGGTGAAGTTGGGCGCATTCTGCCAGTGCAAATTGTATTTCATAGACCCATTGCACGGAGAACCTTGGAAGATATCTGAACCGATGAGTCAAGATACACCTTTCCTGAAGAAGCGTTTGCTCACGGAGTGGAAGACTAGGCTAGGACTCTTGGATCGTTCCTTTGCCAATTATGAAGGAATGTGTTTGGGCCCCCAGTTGCAAGATGGTTCGCAAGTGCTCATCTTGATTTCTGATTCGCAAGACCAGTATGCTGGAGTCTTGAGGGATTGGATGAAAACAATCGTGATAGAATAAGGAGGGCGAAATTCATTCACATGATAATACAATAACAATTTAAATAATACAAGCATTATGGTAATAGATTTTGAAAAGATTGCTGAGGCTCACTTGGAGGGCTTCAAGGGTGGACAGGGAAAGCTCGATACCCGCAACTATGCAGACGACAAGGTGAAGATTATGTATTCTACTCTTCGTCCAGGTGCATCAACTGGTCTTCATGTTCATGAGGGCAATTGTGAGATTATCTATGTGGTGAGTGGCACTGCTACTTTCCATTATGATGATACCGTGGAAGAGGTACGTCAGGGGCAGGTACATTATTGCCCAATGGGCCATTCTCATTACATGGAGAATCTTACCGACCACGACTTGGTATATTTTGCCATCGTTCCAGAGCATCATTCATAAAGAATAGCGATATAAAACAAACAAAGGGTGTGAAGCAATCCAATGCTGTCACACCCTTTTTTCGTATGAAACCTATACATCTGCGGCGATCAGCTCACTCTTCCATTCTTGGTGATGATGCTGGTCATCGTCTTTACTACATGGGGTACGTCGAAAGCTAAACTTCCTGATATAGAGGTTACAAGAGAAGAGGATTCGAGCAGTGATCCTGCTGCAGTAGCAGCCAAGCCGAAGCGCAGTATTTGGTCGTTTCCCCATCTGAAGTATGGTGTCATCACCATCTTCTTCTATGTGGGAATTGAGGTGGGCATCGGCAACAACATGAACCTCCATGTTATGGACCTTGCCAGCCAAGACATCGCTGTTACTCCAGCTCTCGTATGGACTGATAGGATATCGCGAGCAGGAGAAAATGTAAAAGAAATATACGATAAAGGTTCGATTGTAAAGTGGGGAAACTTTACGTTCGAACCTTTGTTTATTTTGTTTTCTTCTGTGTATTCGGCAGGAAGCCGGCGATGATGCCAAGCAATGGCAAGAAGGCACTCACCTGGAAGATGAACTCGATGCTCGTCTTGTCGGCTAGCCAACCGAAGAAGGCAGAGCCGAGACCGCCCAATCCAAACATCAGTCCGAAGAAGATGCCTGCTATCAATCCTACCTTATCTGGCATTAAGTCGGTGGCATACACCACGATGGATGAAAACGCTGAAGCGATAATCAAACCCGATAGGAAGGTGCAGATGATGGTCCACGTCAGATTGGCGAATGGCATGATGAGGGCGAACGGAGCCGCTCCCAAGATAGAAAACCAGATGACATACTTTCTGCCAAACCTGTCGCCCAGCATACCTCCCGCCACTGTTCCGATGGCAAAGGCGGCGAGGAAGACGAAGAGGCAAAGTTGGGATGCCTGAACCGAGATGCCAAACTTATCTATCAAGAAGAAAGTGAAGTAGCTCGTGATGCAAGCCGTGTAAAAATATTTCGAGAACACCAATAGCACCAGTATCAGCAGAGCCCCATACTTCGCCCCCTTTGAGATGTCATTGTTTAGGAGCGGTTGCTGCTGCGGATGGTTCACCACATAGGCAAGTCGCGCCTTATACCAAGCCCCCAGTCTGACCATGATGATGGCAGCCAGCAAGGCTGCGAAGGCAAACCATGAGATGGCTTGTTGTCCGAAAGGCAGGATGATGATGGCAGCGAGCAACGGTCCTATCGCCGAGCCTCCATTGCCACCCACCTGGAAGATGGATTGCGCCAAACTCTTCTTGCCGCCCGAAGCCATCTGGGCTACACGGGAGGCTGTGGGGTGGAAGATGGAAGAACCCAGTCCCACGATGCTCACCGCCAACAATATCAAGAGATAATTCTCGGCAAAGGCAAGCGTCAGCAGTCCCACGAGCGTAAAGCACATGCCGATGCTCAGGGCGTAAGGTCGGGGATGCTTGTCGGCATAAAGCCCCGTGAAGGGTTGCAGGATAGAGGAGGTCATCTGGAATATCAGCGTGATGATGCCTATCTGTGCAAACGTAAACCCATACTGATCCTTGATAATCGGATAGATGGACGGGATGATGGACTGAATCATATCGTTCAGAAAGTGGGAGATGCCGCAGATGATGAGCATCGAATACACTGTGCCCTCCGTCATCGTGGGGTGTCCCTTGATAGCGTTACCTAGAGATTTTATATTCATATTCTTCATCAAATCTATTTCTTTCAGCCTGCAAAGGTACTGCGATTTTTTACAATATCCAAGCAAAAAGCGGTTTTTATCCCAAAATGTTTGGAAGTTTCAAAGAATATGCTTACTTTTGTGGAGGAAAAGATAGAAAACTAAAGAAATAATAGCGAATATGAAAGATATGTTATCATTGAGCCAAGAGCGATTCTCGGCTCGCAAGTTTACACAAGAGGCTGTAAGCGAAGCAGACTTGCAGTATGTTTTGGAGTGTTTGCGCATGGCACCATCGGCATGCAACAAGCAGCCATGGAAGTGGCTTGTAGTGAAGTCGGATGAGGCAAAGAAGAAACTCCAGGAGTGTTATAACCGAGAGTGGTTTCTCTCCGCTCCTATGTATATCATCGGTATGCGCAACAAGCAGGAGAACTGGGTGCGCAAGGAAGACAGTAAGCCTCATGGCGACATCGATGTGGCTATCGCCACCGAGCATCTCTGCCTGGCAGCCGCAGAGCGAGGCCTGGGCACTTGCTGGGTTTGCAACTACGACCCAGAGAAGATGCACCAGTACTTTGAGCAGGGTTCTCGTGAGGATTATGAGGCAGTAGTTATCATCCCTATTGGCCACATCGCCCCCGATTGTCCTCATACCGAAAAGAAGCGCAAGGAAATGAGTGATATAGTGGAAGAACTATAAACAAGTGATTTATTTTTGTAAACAAGTTATTTACGCTCCGTAAATAACTTGTTTTTTTGTACTAAATGACTTGTTTCTAAAGTACAGAAAAATGGTGAACCCTTGCCATAAGTGTGGTTTAAGGGGCATTATTTGGCTGGTGAAGGTGAACCCTATGTACTCAGAACTTTGTATATACAGCGCGCCTCTAGAATATAAAGAGCCTGTATAACAATACGTTATGTTATGTTTTTAACACGTTTTTAACGCAAGCTTTTTAGCAGGGTTCACCTTCATCGCAGCATTTGTCCTAAATGATGAGATGTTGACGGTACCTATGGCAAAGCAAAGTTAAGTGAAATGTCAGCTTTTGGTTGGTGATATAGAACGTGATGTAATAAGAAAAATTAGCCGTTTGCGTCAACCTTATTTTGACGAAGTTGTTGAGAAAATTAAGGAAACGATATTTTAATTACAGAGGGCACGCAGAGCGAAATCTGGAGGAGTAGCTAACCTCACCTTGCGCCAATTAGCCGTTGGTATGGGATAAAAGGATGAAACCTCTTTAAAAACTCTGCTCCAATATGGGTATGCCCTGCTTGCGTTGTCGTGTGTGCAAGCTGGGCTTTTTGTTGATATTGGCTTCGATGGTTATCGAAACTTACTTTGTTGGCGTATGGAGTAAGCTTCATCGGTCATTGAAGTTTACTTTGTTTTTCGTAAGCTATCAGCCCTTTTTGTTATAGCCCTTGACTGATTTTTGAATTATTCTAAGTAAATAATTGGAAGATAATTCTCAATTTATTTGGTGATTCAAAAACTTTTTCCTAACTTTGCTAGCAAAAAGGAGACTAAATGGATAAAATAAATGTATCAAACGAAAGAATCAACTCAGAACTTGCCATTTTCCTCTTCAAGGAAGCTGACAACTTCATAGCCTACAGCCCTGCTCTAGACTTGTCTGGGTATGGAAAAACGGAGGCTGATGCTCGTGCCTCTTTCAACATTGTTCTGAGAGAGTATTTTGATTATGCTATTCATGAAGGTACGTTGTATCAAGACTTGAAGAATCATGGGTGGATTCTTAAGAAGAATGAGATTGAAACCCCGAAAATTTCTATGCTTATTCTTAAGAATGACGAGTTGAGCAATATTCTTGATAAGAAGGATTTCAAGAAATATCATGAACCAATTAGAGTTCCCGCTTTAGCATGAATACGTATAAATTAAGCAATATTTCTGTTAATGCTTTTCGGGATTTTTTGGCATCAATGGGATGCGAAAAGACAAAAACGGAAGGTGGGCATGAAAGATGGGTTAAGCCTGGCTTAACTCGTCCTATAATTCTTCAGACCCATATTTAGCCAGTCCCTGAATGTATAGTCAAGAATACATTGAGAAATTTGGGAATTTCGAAATCCCAATTTTTTGAATATTTCTATAAGAAGTAAAACAAGCTATTCGGAATGAAACAATACGAGGCTGTTATTGAAACAACAGAAAAGTGATTTGATACTATATTCATATCCCAGCTTGCATTGTCGTGTGTGCAAGCTGGGCTTTTTGTTGATATTGGCTTCGATGCCCATCGAAGCTTACTTCAAAGGCGTATGGAGTAAGCTTCATTGGTCATTGAAGTTTATTTCGTTTTTCGTAAGCTATCTGTAACCTAACTATTCGTTTTTACCTTTGTCTATGAGTAATTCCCCCTTGTTTCTATGTTTTTCGGCATGTTTATCTAAAATAGTTGGGAAAACATGCTTTAGTTTCAGAATAATTTAGTATTTTTGCAAATGCATTCTGCTCGCAGAAAGCCCGAAAGGGCGAGTGGGTGGGTGCTACTTTTATGGAAAAGAGCGTTTGCTTACGCTCATCTACGTTAATCGTAAACTTCGCAACTTTACTGGCAGAACGTGGATGTGGCAATGGGTGAATGCTCACGGTGGGTGTATTATAACCTGCTGCGGATTGTCGTATATATACCATAGCTTCTATGCTTTGGTATATTATACGGCATGAGATTCGTATGTAGGATTATTATATCTTAGCGTGGGCTTTCTGCATTGTCTGTCTCTTCTGCTTGGGTAATGCGAAGACCTACGATTGGGAGATGGACGAGGAGAATCCCCGCGCTTTCTTTTTCTTAAAGTATTAGACTACAAAAGATATTGAATAGACAATCATCCGCACTTGGGGTTCAACGGATTAAAATATAAGAAAGGCAACCAAGTGTATAAGATAACATGGGACAAGGAGATTAATGGAGTGCAGCTGCACTCTCGTATGGTAGAAGGTGTTTTAGGAACATCTCCAAGACCCGTGTTTTTTGAAGAACTAGATTTATTGGGTTTGGATAAGCTTGGTTGGGAGTATCCTCATTGCGAAGAACCTCTTCTTTGGGCTATCAATAAGCAGTATTATTATAAAGGCGAACTTGTGTTTGAGGCAAAGGGTGCCAATATCTATGATGCTGCTACCATTATGATGCAGCCTGCTGGCAACAATCTAGAATTGGAGCCTATAGATATAGAGGTGGTCTTGACTCGCAATAAGGACATGATGTTCCTTTTGGAGAGCGAGGCGATAGAGTTTATTCATGAGACATACGAACAGTATACTCGTGCTCGTAAGACCATTCTGTCAGCCTCAGCCAATACATTAGACTTTGAAGCCTTGGCTCAAAAGGCAGAGAAGAAGACCAAGAAGAAAATGGCGATAGTAAAGGAAGATTGTGATTCCTTTGACATTATGCCATTGGAAGATGCCAACAATGCTGGAAAGCGTGTATACCAAACTACCAAGATAGATAAGTTTATTGCCTCTTTTTCAGGAGGTAAGGATTCTCAGGTGGTATTGGATTTGTGTACTCGTGCCATTCCTAGCACCGATTTCGAGGTGATTTATAGTGATACGGGTTATGAGTTGCCACCATCATTGGAGTTATACGATAAGATACAGAAACAATATAAAGAGAAGTTCCCTGATTTGAAATTCTCTTTGGCTCGCAATCACGATAGTGTGTTGAACTATTGGGATAAGATAGGTACGCCTAGCGATACTCATCGTTGGTGCTGTTCTGTAATGAAAACAGCTCCTTTATATCGAATGCTGAAGGCAGATGGTAATAAGCAAGCAAAGATCTTAACTTTTGATGGAGTTAGAGCCGAAGAGAGTGTAAGACGCTCCACTTATAGTAGAATAGGAAAGGGAGTAAAGCACAATAATGTCATTAATGCAAGTCCTATCTTGAGATGGAATTCTATTGAGATATTCTTGTATCTATTTGAGCATAGTCTCTATATAAATCCTTCTTATAGACGAGGAATGACAAGAGTTGGTTGCCTTATATGTCCGTTTTCTTCAGAGTGGAACGATATGATTTCGAGTAAATGCTATTCTGAAAAGTTATCGCCTTTCCTCTCAAGAATAATCGATAAAGCAAAAAGGGCAGGAATTAATGATGTTGATGATTATGTAAAAGAGGGGAAATGGAAATTGAGGGCTGGTGGTCGCGATATGGTGTTTCCTTCTTCGCTTAGAATTATCGAATCAAAGCCTAATTTGGTGATAGAAGTAAAAAAGCCACAAAAAGAAATTTTGATGTGGTTGAATGCTGTAGGCAAATATCATACTACAGGTGATATAGAAGGCAATATATTAGGAGAGCTAAACTTTGATAACAAGATATTCAATTTTACGATTAAAGTAAAGGAAGATACTTTTGTTATATGCTTTATCAATACTCAGATGTTCCCGAAATTGCAAGGACTCATTAAGCGAGCTTTTTACAAAGCTGCTTACTGTGTAGATTGTGAGACGTGTGAGGTAGAATGTCCAACTGGTGCATTGCAGATATTGCCTGTGGTGAATCTAGATAGAAATAAATGTGTAAGCTGTCATAAATGTTTAACATTTCATGATTATGGTTGCATTGCGGCAGCATCACTAGCTATAACTGGTAAAAAATCAAATAACAATAATATGAAGCTAATTAGTTATAATAACTTTGGATTGAATGGAGATTGGATGGAATTCTTCTTCTACAATTATAAGGATTATTTCATAGAAAATTCTCATGGATTGAATATGAAGGAACAATTGCCAAACTTTGTGAAGTGGTTGGTGCAAGCTGAAATCTTGAACGATTCAAAATCTAAGCAAATAACAAAGTTGGGAGAATTGTTAGCTGTGAATTATCCGGATTTGCCAGATATGGTTTGGCAGATTATTTGGATAAACCTTTCTTATAATTCTCCAATTGCTGCATGGTTTAAGGAAAATGTAAAATGGACTGAAATCATTTCGCAAAAAGAAATAGAAGAAAGAGTATTGTCTGATTATTCTGATAATAGTAAAACGACAGTTCACAATGTTGTCTATGCCTTGTTCCGTACTTTTAAGGAAAGTCCAATTGGCGAAGCTGGACAGTTAGTGCAGAAAGACAAAGCAATGTTTGAGCATACTTCATATACTTCTATTGAGCGTGAAACAGTAGTTTATTCTCTCTACAAGTATTGTGAAGCTAAAGGTATACATTCTTTGCGTGTTAGTGATTTGTATGCAAGTGACAATCATTTTGGCATTTATAAAGAGTTTGGTATATCTAAGTCAGAACTGCTTTCGGTTTTGCGTTCATTAAATAGTGATAGCAACCGTTTGGTTATTGCAGAGTTGAACATGGGGTTAGACAATATTACGTTGCGTGATGATTTGACTCCGACAGAGGCTTTAGCTTTGATGATCAAATGATAGTATTATAAATAGATATCTTAACTTAAAGAGCTAACTATGGCAACAAAATATAACGATATAGTAACGTTGCGGTCTATGCGTCCTGCATACAATATCAAGAATGAGGGACCAGATGACTGGAAAACTTTTATAGCTAATGATCAATTCAATGACTTGTTGAAGAAGACGATCAGTGCTGTTAGAAATAATGATGCAGACTCTCATAAGGCTGTATGGGTTGCAGGTACCTATGGCTCGGGTAAGAGCCATGCTGGTGCAGTGTTGAAACATCTGCTTTGTGATAAGGTTGAAGATATTGAGGATTATGTGAACGAGGAGTATGCTGAAGACAAGTATGCTTTGTTGCGTAATTCTATTTTCAAACTGCGTGAGAACAAGAGATTGTTCCCTATCAATCTTTATGGTCAGCAGAGTATCGCTCATGAGGCAGATTTGTCCTTGCAAGTTCAGAAAGAAGTAATACGTGCTCTGAAAGCTGCTGGTATTCAGTTGACCGTGCAAACGGACTTTGATAATTACATTCAGCATATAGAGAGTGAGCCAGATTTGTGGAACATGCTGATTGATAATAATGAAGTTTTGAAAAGTGTGGCTCCCGATTTGAAAATTCTGAAAACCAGACTGGCCAATGGCGATACTGAAGTCTTAAACCGTGTTACTCTAGCTTTGAGAAATATGGGTATCAATGTGCCTATCAAGAACTCTAATCTCAAAACTTGGATTTTTGAAGTACAAAATGAGCTACGCACTCAGGGCGTATACGACGGTTTGCTCATTATTTGGGATGAGTTTACTGATGTGATGCGTTCTGAGCTTGGAGTGCCTCTGCTGAAACTATTGCAAGAGATCGCAGAGGATATGATGAACCCTGAGAACGACTCTTACTTCTTGTTCTTGTCACATCCATCGGCTTTGAATTCTTTGAAGGAAGCTGAACGTGAGCAAACAAGAGGGCGCTACCATTATGTCATTTATAATATGGAGCCTGTTTCAGCTTTCCGTATTATGTCAAAGAAGTTTGTAGTTGTAGACAAGACTTTGTATGAGCAGCGACAGGAATTCTTCTGTAGCTTGCATGAACAGTTGTTGACAGCATTTGCTGCGTCATCTACTGATCCAGTTCAGACAAAGAAGGATTTGGGCAACCTCTTCCCTGTACATCCTTCTACTGCTAATTTGGCCACTTATTTTGCTCGTGAGGCTGGTTCTTCTAGCCGAAGTGTGTTTGAGTTTTTGGCATGTGATGGAGTAAAGGCTTTCTTTGAGAGCGAAAATGCGTATGCTGATAAAGATACGGTTACACCAAATTATCTTTGGGATTATGTGCAAGAGTATTTCGAAAGTGATACGGCACGATTTGGTGCGGTAACTGAGCGCTTCAATTCTCACCACTTGGCTGTTGAGGCTCAAGGTGAGGATTACTTGGCAGTGTTTAAAGGTATCTTGTTGCTGAATGCTCTCAATAATATTGCGAATAATGACAGCGTAACTCCAAGTGAGGAAAATATCTACAATCTCTTTGAGGGAACTCCTGTCTATAATAACATAGCGGAAATCCTGGATTACTTCAATGAGAAGAGCATTATACAGCGACAGCCAAATGGCAACTTTTCTATCTTGTTTACAGCATTGCCTACTGATGAAATTCAGAAGATTAAGGAAGAGTTAAAACTAACATCTTTCCTTTATACAGAACAGGTCATCAACTATGGCGATACAGCAAAGAACTTTATGACAAGGAATTTGTCGCAAGTGGCACGTCCTTTGGAATTTCAGTTCTTCTCGTTGACAAGTAATGAATACACCTTGCTTAACAAGATAGAAGTATTTGCTAAAAATGCTAGTACATATTCTGTATTGTTGGCTTTTATGGCAGGAAAGACAAAGCAGGAAATCTTTGAACTTAAAGACATTATTGACAAGAATAAACAAGATGAAAGATTCAAGAATGTCTGCTTTGTACTATTGGAGAGCCCAATGGGGGAGAAGGAGTATGAGCGATTTATCGAGTATCAAGCTAATGCAACTTGTGCCCAGAAGCATGGACTTGCTAACCAGCAGAAGACTTATGCTAAGAATTCTAGTGATATGATCACTGCTTGGTTGGGAGAAATTCGTGGTGGCAATGTTACTTTCTGTTTGAGAGATGACGAGCTTACCATTTCTGGAACAAGAATGGCTTCTACGATTAATAACTCGATAGCTCCTGCGATATTTACTGCCGGTCCGGAGTCGCTTGAGATTATTCAAACACGCTCATCTAATACATTCTGGAAGAAAGCTTCGGTAAAGGCTACTGTTGATGCCGTGTTGTCCTTCCCTACAAAAGATGAAATCATAGCTAAATGTGGTGGTCCTGCTAAGCACGTGGAGTATCTTTTGCAGGATAGCGTAGACGAAAATCTAGAATGGAAATCCGATATTAGTCCTGATCATCCATTGAAGAAAGTAAGTGACTTTATTCAGTCTGTATTTAGTCATACGAATAAGAATCAGTCTTTCAATTTGGGCGATAAATTATTGGGACTCACTCTGCCTCCGTTTGGCTTGTTCCAGTCTTATGCCCCTATGGCAATGGTAGCATTCGCTATGCGTAAGTATGATGGTAAGATTTTTGATTTGAATGGTAAGCCAAGAAAAGCAAAACATCTTGTAGATGATATTGTAGAAATGTTTAAGGCTTGGGAAAATGGCAGAACTTCTGCAAAACTTAACTTTATGTTTGAGAGTAAGGAAGCTGGTGCCATTACAAAGAATCTTATCAAGACATTCAAACTCAATAAATTGCCTAAATATTCAGACATAAGTAGCTTAACAGATGCTCGTTGGGCTATGACTCATGAGTATTCATCAGGAGTTGGCTATCCTCTCTGGTCTCTGAAATATGTGCCAGATTGCTCCGAGGAGAATAAGCAGCTGATTGATGGCATCATTAAGGTTATCAGCGATTCAGAGAGTGTGAAGAATCCTGCTTTGATGACCATGGTGGCTGAGGGATTGAAGAATAACATAGACTTGGGTAATCTCTTGCTGGAGTCGGCTAATAACTTTGAGAAGGGCTTCAAAAACTATGTGATGAGCCTTGACTATATCGACTTGATGGAAGATGAGTTTGCCGAGGCTAAGACTTTCCTTGATGGACATCTAGAGGGTACTGTAGGTCTTTGGTCAGAGAGGGGAGTGGAGGATACACTCAAAAACTGGCGACTGGCTCAGCAGCAGGAACGTTTGCGTGAAGAAAACAAAAAGCGTTTCCATGAAGAGCAAGAAAAGTATAAGAATGAAGATTCTGATGCTGCTAATCCTAGCTCTACATCTACAACTCCATCTTGGATGAGTTCTGATGATGGCACTGATGGAAAATCAACACCTAACGTTGCGGCGGAGCCAAAGGCAGAGACTTTTGAGATGAAGGCAAAGCGGAGCGAGGTGGCTCGTAAGGTCATGCCGCTAGCCTCCAATCAGCAGCTGCGTAATCTTCTGCAAGATTTGTGTGATAATGGTGATATGCAAACCCTTGACATCATTATGAAATATGTTTGATGAAAATAGATTTAAGACTATCAACTCTTTCGATGAGCTGAAGGCTCTGGTAGAAGAGGACAAGAATATGAACGGAATGGGAGCGGCAACAGCTAACCGCTACCCAATCCGTTTTGTGCTATTTGATAACTTCCATGATAGCTATGAGTTTGTGATGTATCTTCAGCAGGAATGTGAAGTCGCCATCCAGAGTGTAGATAAGTGGATAGATAAGGACTATCCCGACTTGATGATTACTTATCAAGAGCTGGGTGAGCATATTGCTGGCTATATCGCCTCGCTCCATGGTCGTGATAGTGTGATAACTCCTTTCTCTGAGCTAGCCCGATTTTATGATAATCAGTCTAGCCATACTTTTGATGCCTTGATCAAGACCATCAAGTCCATAGAAGCCTCTATGGAGGGGGTGGAGAATGCTCAGAGAATTTATATTCCCATCATCGGACTGGAAGGTAAGATGAGTGCTTTTGAGAATGATAGTCAAATCAATGTATGGCATCTGCATGATGAGGATGCAGGCAATGAGAATTACAACATGATTCTTGTGGATGATGACTCTTGTTATGGAGTGCAGAATCTGGAACAGCAAGCCAATGTGGTGCATACGGTGGAAGAGTGGTTGGATATTTGGAAGAAGCCCGAGGTTCATCAAAAACGTACCATCGTATGTACATCTGATGCCATCTTTGCCAATGCTAAGTTTGCGCAACCAGACAATGCTTTCTCTTACATCAATCCAACGAATGCCTACGAATTTTTGAAACTAGGATTGCATTTGGATTTTGGGGAAATAGCTTATCATGATAATGAGGAGGCTAACTGGAGATTATTGGCTGAGCTGATAGATTTGTCGAAGGAGTTTGACTTGGTATCTTTTGTTTCCCATTACTTTGATGTCAGTGAGATGGCATCTTATAAGTCGTTCTTGAAGATATGGTTCTCGCATAATTCGCCGTTCGATAGATGGCTGTTATGTGCTTGTTATCTGGATGTCAATCAGGCTGATGGCTTCTTGACGACTTGCTTGTCTAAGCTGAATAGCTTTTCCAATGCCGACTTGTTTACTCAGGTGGCGATGTATATGACTCCTGTCAGTACGGAGATGGAAGAGCGTAGATATTGCTTGAATGAGGCTGCCAAGAGAAATGTAAGATTGGCAGCCAATGTGGAAGTCGTGATCAGTAACCGATTGGAGAAAATAGCTCAGGAGAGAGGTTACCATGAGGCTATCAAGTTCTTCTCGGGCATCACGGATAAGGAAAAGGAATTGGCTATCGTATGGCTGGGCAAGGGATATGTGAATGAGAAAGAAGTGAAGTCTTTCTATCCTGACCTCTATGAATATATGCAGCCTCAGCCATTGCTCACACCAGAAAACTCGTGGCTGGCAACGTATATTGATAGCTATAAGAAGGCTAAGCTTGGCAATCGATATACGGAAGATGTGAAGAAAGCCCTGGATGAGCATAATGCTGACAGCGTGGCTTTTGATACTTGGTATCAGTCTTTGAAGACGACAGGAGCTTTGTTGGCAAGCCGAAAGGATATTGATGTCTATTATTGGATAGATGGTTTGGGGGTAGAGTGGATGCCTTTCATTCAGTCTGTCTTGGCTCATCATCAGCAAGACAATCTGTACCTCAATGAGATGATGATAGCCAGAGCCCTGCTTCCTACAACTACTGAGGTGAACAAGAAAGAGCTACAACGCTTATCTGAAGTAGATATTCAGACCATGAAGATAGGCGATTTGGATAAGTTGGCTCATCAGTCTACGAATCGCTATCCCAATACCATGATCTCAGAGATGCAGATAGTGCGTAATGCGATAGAGAAAATCATTGGTAGCTATGCCGGTAAGAAAATCGCAATAGTGAGCGATCATGGTTTGACTTATCTTTCACAGTTGCAGAATGGACTGAATCTTGCAGGCTTTGAGTCTGATCACTATGGCAGATTGGCTGTGAGTAAAACAGGAAAGGTGACGCAGAATAAGAACTATTATGTCTTGGATGATGGCAAGACTGTTTGTGCATTGAATCATAAGTCATTGTGCAGTAAAGTGCCACGTGACCAAGGCATACATGGCGGATGCACCCCAGAAGAGGTCCTAGTGCCTATCTTCATTATTTCTAGCAGTCCAAAGAATAGCCATTGGAGTGTAATCCTTCTGACACCAGAAGTGTCTGCTACGGCTCCAACAGTGAGGTTTACCATTACGGGATTGGCTAATACCGAAGTTCCTTATGTGGTGTATAAAAATAAAGTTTATGCCCTCCATAAGGAAGGTGAGGAGGAGTATCTCTCTGACCCTCTTGAGATAGATGAGGGTGAATGTAAGCTTAGCGTTCAGGTGGCTGGTACGGAAATTGATAGTTGCACTATCTGCTGGAATGTAGGTGCTCGGGAAGAAGACTTGTTTGATTTTTAATGATTGATAAAATATGAAAGAAGAATTACAGCAAAAGGTGAGACAATATTTCTCAGCCATGTCTATATATAAAGATCCCAAAGCTACGAATAGTATCTTTGCAGGTCGTAACTTGCCTTCATTTGTAAAGGATTATCTCTTGAAGCGATATTTGAATATCAGCACTGGCGAGATAGATACATTGGGGCTTAATGCTTTCTTGGACAAGGTGATACCGGCTAAGGGCGGAAGCGTCAAGGACGATATTCTTTCTGGCAAGGAGGTTACTTTGCTTACTCGCTTCTCTATTTATATTGATTTGATTAAGGGAGAGAAGCAGTTTGCTATTCCAGATTATGGTATCAAACAAAAAGAGGGTATTATTCCGGATTATGTATATGCCAAGCATCCAGGAGAACTTGTGGATGGTGAGAAATGGGGTATCGTAAAACTCTGTTTGTTGCCAGATGACAATAGCAAGGGTGTTAGAAACCATGTTCGTATGGTAGATTTTAAGCCCTTCAAGCCATATAGTTCTGTGGATGTGGAGTATTTGAGAGATGCCCGTATGCACTTTACCACTGAAGAGTGGATAGATGTCTTGCTTTCTGCTATGGAGTATGATCCTGATGGTTTTACTTCAATGACCCAGAAGTTGGAGTTCTTGACTCGACTCTTGATTTTCATAGAGCCACGCCTGAATGTCATTGAGTTGGCTCCTAAAGGTACGGGCAAGTCTTATGTATTTGGTAACTTGTCTAAGTATGGTTGGTTAGTGAGTGGTGGCAAGGTGACTCGTGCTAAGTTGTTTTATGACAAGCAGAAGCAGCAGAATGGTATCATCAAGAACCATGACTTTACGGTATTTGATGAGATTCAGACCATTATCTTTCAAGAGCCTGCTGAGATTCAGGCTGCCTTGAAATCATATTTGGAGAGTGGCAAGACGACGATAGACAACAATGAGTTTACTTCAGAGTGCGGATTGATGCTGATGGGAAATATTCCTTTGAGTTCCAGTCGGTTGCCTTTGTCGCCAAATTATTTTGATTCTCTGCCGAGCAACTTTAAGGAGTCAGCTTTGCTAGATCGTTTTCATAGCTTTATAGAGGGATGGAAGTTGCCAAGGGTCAATGACAGCATGATATTTAATGGTTGGACGATAAATGTGGAGTATTTCTCAGAGATACTTCATACTATGCGCATCCAAAATTCGTATGGTTTGCTCTTTGATGAGTTGGTAGAGTTTGAGGCAAAGTCTGATGTGCGTGATTCCAAGGCTGTTAAGCGAATAGCGACTGCATATATGAAATTGCTCTTCCCTCAGTGGCAAAGGATAGAAGATGTAGATAAGGATGCCTTCGATCTTTATTGTTTGCAACCTGCTGTTTATCGTCGTGGCATCATCAAGGAACAGTGCCATCTGATAGACTCAGAGTTCAAGTCCAGAATGCCTGAGGTGAGAGTGAAGTAAATCTTTGGTGTTGCCAGAAGGCAAGTGCCTGAGACAGGTTGGTACTTATCATTATATGGCGAGACAGAATATGGAGAAGACCGTTCCTGTGGCGTTTCTTACTAATTAAATATATAAAATCTATTAAAAAACAGAATTATGCGCAGGATTTGTTTTGATATTCAAAATTTTCTGATTATCTTTGCACACATAATTTTAATAGGAATTATATGAGAATAATTTCGCATCGAAAACTGAAAGAGTTTTATGAGTCGCCAGGACGAAATGATTCCAAAGTTGCATTGGAGAGATGGTATCAAATCGCTGAAAATGCGGAATGGCATAATTTCTCTGATATTAGGGTAGACTTTCCTGATGCTGACTATGTTGGTAATCAACACTATGTCTTCAACATTCGTGGAAATAACTACAGGCTTGTGGTTGTAATCAAGTTTACTATAGGTCGACTATTCATCCGATTTGTCGGTACACATAGTGAGTATGATAAAATTGATTGTTCGAATATATAATAATTAATGGTTATGGGAAATATTACAAAAGAACAATATGAGTTCGCTCTCAATAAGATAGAGGAACTTTTGCCTTTGGTAACAGACGAAACTCCTGCTAATGCTCCTGAGGCTATTGAGCTGGCACTGATGTCGGATATTGTAGAATCGTATGAGAAGAAGCATTATCCGATAGGTAAACCTACTGTGTCTGAATTGATAGAGTCATCTTTGGAGGAAAAGAATATGTCGCAAAAGCAATTGGCTATAGAAATAGGTGTAAGTCCTTCACGCATTAATGATTATGTGGCTGGACGTTCGGAACCGACTCTAAAGATTGCTCGTTTATTGTGTCGTGTTTTAAACATAACTCCTGCCGCTATGTTGCAATATTAAAGTCCCCCTAATGTTGAGGCTCCTGGTCTTAGCATAAGGTGAGAGTTTTTTCTTGAAAGCTTAAGTATCGAAGAATAATACGAGCAAGGCGATATCTAATGTGACTTTTCGTATCACTTATTTGGATATGAAGGGGAGGGAGATGGACTATGAGGACTATTCTCTCAAAGTGGATATAGCTCCTGGATTGACAAGGAAGGTGGATGTGGATGCATACGAGAACGACCGCTACTATTCGTATTATAAATCTGAAGCATATCCATTAGGTGCTCATCGCTTTAAAGTCAAGTTTGAGTTGCTGGGATATAATACTCCTCATGCGAAAGTGGATAATGCTGATTATGATGAGGAGGAAAACAATGTTGCAGCAGACCAGGATGATTCTGGTGCTAAAGGAGCACTTAGCTCTGTTTTCTTTCTCTTATTCATGGGGCTGATTCTTGCTTTCTATATTGGCATTTATGTCCTTGTGGCATCCATGGCAAGGGCGAGACATCGAAATGTGGCGTTCTGGGTAATAGCGAGCTTCATCGGCACTCCTTTCATAGTGATGATTATCTTGTGGTTTATCGGTGACGATGAAGGATATTAATATTGGGGACTAAATCAATTCTAAGGATGTGCGAATACCGTAATCTATGCCTTTTTGTTGCATGAAGAGGCGCATGCTCTGCATGGAGCCTTTGATGCCAGACTTCACTTCTATCGGGCGAATCTTGTCTCCTAGCTGGACTACGTAGTCTACCTCGGCGCTGCTGCCTCCTTTCTCCCTGTGCCAGCAGTACAGGGAACGAGGGTCGTAGCAGGGAGATGACTTGATGATTTCATTGCCCACAAATGTCTCTGCAATGGCTCCACGATTGATGACTTGCATATCAGAGAATGAGAGGTATTCTGTGATGTCTAATCCCAGTATGCTTTGCAGCAAGCCAGTGTCCAGGAATATCATGCGGCAGTAGTCTTTCCTACTTGTCGGGCACCACGCAAAAGCAGTGGCTTTCTGTCTGGTGATTTAGCCCAAAGAGAAAGTTCTTGGTCGATATGTCTTTTTAGATATTACTTCATATTTTTCTATATTCTTGATTGTCAGTTGCAAAGATACGACTTTTTTAGAATTGGGGGCTAGGAATTGGTTAAACTTTATAAAATTAGGGGCTAAGAATGGATTGAATCGATGAAAAATGGGGGCAAAGAATAAAACTACTTCCTGATTTTCTTCATTTCCTTTTGATTTTTCTGATTTTTTTTCTACCTTTGCATTATGAAAATAATGAGAACTATTATATTGGGTGGAAGTTTGCTGCTATTCACTTTGCCTTGCTCTTCGCAAGATAACTATAAGCGATATCATGGCGATGGCATCGACAATGTGCTGGAATATGTGCCTACTGCCGCCGTCTTCGGACTGAAAATGTGTGGGGTGGAGGCGGAGAGCTCTTGGAAAAGGATGCTCACGGTGTCGGTGCTATCCTTTGCCATCAATGGGGGCGTGGTACAGGGACTGAAGTATTCCGTCCATGAAACCAGACCTGAGGGGACAGACCGCAAGTCTTTCCCCTCGGGACATACAGCCATCGCCTTTTGTGGTGCCACTACCTTGATGCACGAATATCGCAAGGTTTCGCCATGGATAGGAGTGGCGGGATATGCCGTAGCTACCACCGTGGCGGTAGACAGAGTGCGCCGCAATCGCCATCACTGGTATGATGTGGTGGCTGGTGCTGCCATCGGTATCGGCTCTGCTGAGGCTGGATACTGGATAGGCGACAAGATATTGGGCACTCAAAAAGCTAAAAATAATCTAAGCCTGTCGGTGGCGCCCACTGGCATAAACCTGGTATGGCAATTGTAACTATAAGCCGCTCATACCTCCCGTCTGGATTCCTTTCTCTTCTTCCTTGAAGTCGTTGTTGATGTTGGATTTGTACTGCTTGAACTGCTTCTTGGTGTTGCCAAACTTCCAAGTCAGGGTCATGGATATCTGGCGCAGTGGCACCTGGACCATCATGTGCTGGGTGTAGTCTCTGCCCACGGTCTGGCTCTCTATCTCGAGCTTGTTGCTCAGCGGGGTGAGGAACATCAGGCTCAGGTCTAGCTTGTCCTTGACCAGTGGTTTGGAGAGGGTGGTGTAGAAGAACGACATGCCGCTCTGGTGGCCCTGCAGGGTATAGCTCTTGGTCTGCATGATGCTGCCCAGCGTCCATTGCATCTCCCAAGGCAGGGTTTGCTGCAGGTTGATCATGGTGGCTGAGTTCCAGCCGTTGTTCTTCATGCCCAGTTCGTCGCTCCTCATGTCGGCGTAGCTCAGGCTCTGGTTCAGCATCAGTCGGGTCTTCTTCAGCATCAGCCAGTTGGCAAAGATGTTGAGGCTGGCTCTCTTCTCCTTCTGCACGTTGCCGTAGGTCTGGTTCAGCAGGTTGTCGGCATCGATAAATGAGTATTGCGCTATCTTATTGTTGCAGAAGTTGTAGCCTGCCGTTACGCTCAGCATCAGTCGCTGCTGGTAGTAGTTGTATACCAGGTTCAGCTGGTGGCTCTTCTCCACGTCCAGGTCGGTGTTGCCGTAGGAGATGCTGGTAGGGTTACTGCGGTCCACGTATGGGTTCAAATAGGTGATGCCCGGACGGGTGATGCGCATGCTGTAGTTCATGCCGATGTTCATACCTGGGTCTATGCTGTAAGAGAGGCTGGCGCTAGGCACCAGATTGCCGTAGTTTCGCTGGAAGCCATCGCCCTTACCCGCTTCATATTCAGCCTTTTCCCAGGTGTGCTCATAGCGGGCTCCTGCCTTGGTGCTAACCTTGCCAAAGGTGCCCTTCCACTCGGCGTAGGCTGCCAGGATGTTCTGGGTGTTCTGATACTCCATACTGTTGTCGGGGTTCAGGGTCTCGCTCTTGTCGGTGGCTAAGTTGTAGTACTTGGAGTCCGACTTGTTGGTGCGGGCTATGTACTTGGCTCCGTAGTTGAGGGTCTGCGCAGGGCTGAGCTGCTGGGTGAAGTCGGTCTGCAGGGTGTGTTCGGTGGCTCGGGCATGGCTCTGGAATAGCAGGTCGTTGAGCTGGATGGCTGTGATGCCTGCTGCCTCCTTATCATAATAGGTGTAATTGTCATTGTCGGTGGGCGATGAGGTGAAGAGATAGCTCAATATCATGTAGCTGGAGCGCTCCTTGTTGAAGAATCGCTGATAGTCCAGGCTGCCGTTGAACGACTTGTAGTCTATCTTCTGCTTCATCTCGTTGCCATAGCTGAATCCGTTGCCGTAGATGCCGCCTTGCATCTGGGTGGTAGGGTGACCGTTCATCTTCTGTTGCCAAGTGGTGATGCCCGCCTGCGCACTGATGTTGCTCAGCGAGTCGAGTTCATAGCTCAGGCTGATGTTGCCCATGGAGAAGGGCTGTTTCATGTCCGAACTCTGCTGATAGTGCATCAGGCTGCCGTCGCTCTGCCGGCGCTCCATGTCGATGTCGGTGTGGTCCATATTGCTGTGGGTGTACATGCCGTTGGCGCTGTAGGTGAGCTTGCCCTGCTGTCCGCTGATGAAGGCGGAGATGCGCTGCGAGGTGTTGCCAGCACCGAGGCTCACATTGCCGTTGTAGCCATTGAGGGCATCGCTAGTTGCTGCGCCGTTGGCTGTGGTTTGCTTGTTCATGATGAGGTTGAGCACGCCGCCCGTTCCCTCGGCGTCATATTTGGCGCCGGGATTGGTGATTACCTCGATGTTCTTCACCATGGTGGCAGGCATCGCCTTGAATATCTGCGAGGGGTTACTGCTGAACATGGGGTTGGGCTTGCCGTCCACATATACCTTGAAGTTGGAAGAACCGTTCACGGTGATGTTGTCCTGTCCGTCCACGGTTACCATAGGTACCTTGCGCAGCATGTCGAGCACGGTAGATGCCTTGGCGTCGGCGTCTTCCTGTACATTGTAGGTCATCTTGTCGGTCTCCATCTTTACCAGTGGCTTGGAGGCTGTTACGGTAACGCTCTCCAGGTCGAAGTCTTTCCAGATAGAGTCGGCACGCTCCAGTTCGCGCTGGGTGGCGGCATCAGTGGATGCATTGCTCTGGGCGAAAGAGCTGAGAGAACTCATCAGAGCCGCGCTCAGCAATATCATGTTTTTTCTTTTCATTGTCTTCTTTTATTTTATAAATTGACTTCTCTTGTATTGAATTGTCTTCTCTTCTTTTTCTGAAATGTGTTGCGATGTGATGAACTTTTCATCTTTTCACGCTGCAAAGGTACAGCTTTATTCTCATCTGGCAATGGATGGGAGAGGGGTTTAACCCAACTATAACATTTTGGCACCCTGAGTTAACATTGAGATAACATTTCTTCATCTTTTCGTGCCGATTGACTTCTTTTTGCCCCGATTGGGCTGTAAATTGATAGTTTTTCGTCCATTCCTTCGCCTTTCTCGTTTTTTATTTGTAATTTCGCAGCTGAATAGCAAAAAAATCAAACTGTACGTGTACGTTTGCAAAAATAGTTATATAGCAAGAAATGCAGGTACGCTCTAAATCATTGTGCAGCTCGAAAAAAATAAAAATATAATAATGATGAATAAGAAAACCGTAAGAATGGGATGGAAGGCTTTCACCTTTAGCGCAGCCCTGATGGCTTCGCTCGGTGCCAATGCCGAAACCATCGAAGTACAGAAGTTTAAGTATGCTGGCCCTTATCCAGTGGCTACCCCTTGGATGGCGGATAGCGTGGACATCAAGGCAGAGAAGTTCTCGCTGGAGAAGTTGCTCGATTCGCCATTGTCGCTCAGTCAGTTGGGCAATGGCAAGGAGGTGAGCTCGCTCCCTGGCGATAAGAATGCCCTGCATCTGGCATCTTTCACCGTGACCAATCAAACCCGCACCAAGGCCACCATTTCGGTGGAGGGACTGAAGCAATATCGCCTCTTCGTGGATGGCGAACAGCAGCAGGTGAATGGCAACAAGGCTGAGACCACCCTGATGCCATCCACCCACACCGTGGTCATCAAGTATCTCGCCTCTCAGGGGGATGAGGCCAAGCCTAAGGTGAGCGTTGCTACCGATGAGAACAAGCAGCTCTTGGTGGGCGAGAACTCTGCCTCCACCAAGCGTGCCTATAATATATATGATGTGATCTGTGCCCCAACATATCCTAGCGTGCAGCTCTCGCCAAACGGCAAGTACATCATCGTGCGCAAGGCTTGGGTAGACCGCCAGGGCAAGAACCACAGCCAGAACGAGGTGCGCAATTATCAATCCAACACCGTCATCGCCACCCTCGATGAGCGCCTCTCTTGGATGCCTCGCAGCAACAAGATGTATTTCACCCAGAAGGACGCCGAGGGCAAGCTCCAGCTCATCACCATCAATCCGCAGAACATGCAGCGAGAGGTGCTCGTGGCAGAATTGCCAGAAGGCTACTTTCAGTTTACCCCCGATGAGAAATCGCTTATCTTCACCCTCACCACTGAGGGCAGAAAGAAGGATCCACAGGTATATGACATCAAGGAGCCAGACGACCGACAGCCGGGATGGCGTGAGCGTAGCAATCTAGCCAAGTTCGACCTCGCCACAGGCATCCTCCAGCCACTCACCTTCGGCTATCACAACATCTATCTGGAGGACATCTCTGCCGATTCTCGCTATCTGCTCATCGGCAAGAACGAGGAGCGACTCACCAAGCGTCCTACCACCGTAACCTCTGTCTATCGCCTGGACCTCAATACCTTGCAGGCGGAGACCATCATCGACAAGGGTGAGTTCATAGGTGGCGGACAGTTCTCTCCTGATGGCAAGAGCATCCTCTTCACCGGTTCACCAGAGTCATTTGATGGCATCGGCAAGAACGTGGACGAGGGACAGATACCAAGCATGATAGATACGCAGCTCTATCTCATGAACTTATCGGATAAGAAGGTGCGCCCACTGACCAAGGATTTCGATCCTAACGTGCAGAGCGTAGAGTGGAGTAAGGCAGATGGCAACATCTACTTCACAGCCGAGGACAAGGACTGCGTGCATCTCTTCCAGCTGAATCCGAAGAGCGGCAAGTTCCAGCTGCTCAAGACTCCGGAGGAATACATCAAGAGTTTCTCCTTGGCTGGAGCTGCCACCGAGATGGCTTTCTCTGGTCAGAGCGCCAGCAATGCCGACCGCCTCTACAAGATGAGCACCAAGGCGCTGAAGAGCCAGTTGGTGGACGACCTCAGCGCCCGCGAGCTGAAGGATGTGGAGCTGGGCGAGTGCAAGGCATGGAATTATGTCAACTCCCGTGGCGACACCCTTTGCTGCCGTTACTATCTGCCTCCTCACTTCGATGCCAATAAGAAGTATCCGATGGTGGTGAATTACTATGGCGGATGCAGCCCTACGAGCCGCACCTTCCAGAGCCGCTATCCTCATCACGTATATGCGGCGATGGGCTATGTGGTGCTCGTCATCAACCCAAGCGGAGCCACAGGCTTCGGTCAGAAGTTCTCCGCTCGCCATGTGGACACGGCAGGCGAGGGCGTGGCAGAGGACATCATCTCCAGCACCCAGGCATTCTGCAATGAGCATGGCTTTGTGAATCGCAAGAAGATAGGTTGCATTGGTGCCAGCTACGGCGGTTTCATGACCCAGTATCTCCAGACCAAGACCGACCTCTTTGCCGCTGCCATCTCCCATGCCGGCATCAGCGACCACACCAGCTATTGGGGCGAGGGCTATTGGGGCTACAGCTATAGCGAGGTATCGATGGCGAACGAGTATCCATGGACCAACAAGCATCTCTTCGTAGACCAGAGTCCGCTCTACAATGCCGACAAGATTCACACCCCATTGCTCTTTGTGCATGGCACTGCCGACAACAACGTGCCAGTGGGCGAGAGCATCCAGCTCTACACGGCGCTGAAACTCCTGGGTCGCCCTACGGCAATGGTATTGGTGGATGGCCAGGACCATCACATCATCGACTACGAGAAGCGCCTGAAATGGCAGAACACCATCTTCGCCTGGTTTGCCAAGTGGCTCCAGGATGATGGCAGCTGGTGGAAGGAGCTGTATGGCGATGAGAAGATGTAAATAGCAGTGGCAGCCCTCGCTCTCTGAGCGGTGGGCGCCATATTATCCATGTTTACAAACTTTTTGGCTAAAAGTTTTGTAGTTTCAAGAATATTGTTTATCTTTGCTCTTGCTAATGACAAATAAGGCATTTAAAGTATGAAATATCCTATAGGAATACAGTCGTTTGAGCAAATCATCCAGGATGGTTATGTGTATGTAGATAAGACGGATTTGGTCTATCAGCTTACTAGAGGTAAAATCTATTTTCTGAGTCGCCCTCGTCGATTCGGAAAAAGTCTTCTTGTTTCTACATTGAAGAATTATTTCCTGGGTAAGAAAGACTTGTTCAAGGGATTGAAGATTGATGCCTTGGAGAAAGACTGGAAGACCTATCCTGTGTTCCATCTCGACTTTAATGGCCAGAACTTTAATGATGGTTCTGCATTGGTCAAAACTTTGGAAAACTTTCTTGTTACGTATGAAAATGTGTATGGTGTTGGAGATCCTAATCAGACCATAGGTACGAGATTTGCAAAATTACTGAAGGCTGCCCATGAGCAGACAGGTCTTCGCTGCGTGGTGCTGATAGATGAGTATGACAAGCCATTGCTCGATGTGATGGATTTGTCAGAGACCATCCAGGTCAACAAAGCGGATATCACTCTGGAGGAGAATCATCGTAATATTCTCAAGGCCTTCTATTCCACCTTCAAGCTTGCAGATGATGACTTGCAATTCGTATTTCTCACGGGTGTAACCAAGTTCTCCCAGATTAGTGTGTTCAGCGGTTTCAATCAGCCAGATGACATCAGCATGGATAATACGTATGATACGCTTTGTGGAATAACAGAAGAGGAATTACAAAGCTATTTCCATGAGCAGATACAGGAGTTGGCTGCGATAAATAAGCATACAACAGAAGAGATGGTAACTATGTTGAGGAAACGTTTTGATGGTTATCATTTTGGTCCGAGAATGAGAGGGGTTTATAATCCTTTTAGCATTCTCAATACTTTCTCTAAGATGATAATTCGCGACTATTGGTTCCGTACGGGTACGCCAACCTATCTGGTCAGACTCATGCAAAATCACATGGAAAATCTCAATGACCTTACAGGAAAGTATTATGATGAGAGCGAATTTGTGGATTATCGTGCAGACAAGGAAAAACCTCTACCTATGATATATCAGAGCGGTTATCTCACGATTAAAGATTATGATAGTGAGATGGAAACTTATTTGCTTGACTTTCCGAATGATGAGGTGAAAAATGGTTTTGTCACCATGACCGCCAATAGCTATCTCTCTGTGAGAGAGGATGCTGGTTCGTGGGTGCGCAGTGCAGTTGTCGCCTTGAAGCGTGGTGAGCTGGAGAAATTCAAGGCTCTCCTTACGTCATTTCTTGCCAGCATCCCTTACACCGTGCGCCGTAAGGAAAATGAGACGGAGAAAGAGCGATATTTCACATACACCCTCTATCTCATCTTCCGCATCGCCAGCTGTTATATTGTTTATGCCGAAAAGGAACAGAGTTATGGTAGATTGGATTGCGTGGTAGAGACCCCGAAGTATGTCTATATTTTCGAGTTCAAGCTAGATGGCTCAGCGGTAGCAGCCTTGAAGCAGATAGATGATATGGGATATGCCACGGAGTATCTGTCTAAGGGAAAGAATATTTATAAAATAGGTGTAAATATCTCTTCGGAGACAGGTACTGTAGCTGATTGGGAAGTGGGGGAGTGATTTTTGCAGGCGAAATGGAATAGCGAATCAATTATGGTGAAACATTTATATATCATAGCGGGCTGCAATGGGGCAGGCAAGACGACAGCCTCCACTGGGGCCTTTACGACAATAGTAATAATAAAGGTGAAAGAGTTGCTTTTGGTGGAAAAAACACTCCTCTTCGCTCTCTGAGCGGTGGAATGTACAAAAAAAAGGCTGTGTCAGAAATTCTTCTGGCACAGCCTTTTATTTAACTAATAATTCTGATAAAAGATTCATCTTATGACAATCTTTTTGGGTACTCAGAGAGTACGCCAGCTTGGGCTTATTACAAACCTACGTTTTCGCCAGGAGTCGTACTACCTGAATCGCCTTCGCTAGGTGATGTAGAGGTAGACCCAGAACCGCTGGAAGAACCGCCAGTGTTGGTGTTCTCCTCGTAGGTGATGATGCCGTTGGCGCCAGCTTCTACACTACCGTCGCTCTTCACGTCGCCAATGTAGAGCGAGTCGCTCACCTTGTCGTTCTCGACCGAAGCAAAGGCAATGTAGCAAGAGAGCTTGTCCTTGCTCCAGCTGGCAGGAATCTTCAGAGAAGCCTTGCCGTCCATACGGCTTGCCACTTCCAATGAGTCTGCTACCTTGCGCTTGCTGAAGTTGTAGACGATGAGCATGGCAAAGTCGCTCATGTCTGCATCTTCCTCGGCTGAGTTGTCGGTCCAAGTGAAGTTTACCTTGTTGCTGGCTACAGAAGCGGTGCATCCCTCTGCCTCCAAGAGCTTTCCGCGACTGAACATCACCTTGCTAGGATCAATGCCGAATGAAGGGTATGAGCCAGTGAGAGCAGCCTTGAGGTTGTAGCTCATGGCTACGTTTCGAGCATACTGTCCTACCGCATAGTTGCGGAAACCAATCTTGATGAAGTCACTCGCTGGAGATACCAGTTGTTGTGCCAACTTGAACTTCAAACGCTGCGCCTGCTGACGCTTTGTTCTAGGATTCTTGTTGGAAGTTCTCAAACCTTGCACGTAAGCCTTGCCGTTACGAATGCAACCTACTACTGTGCCGACCTTACCAGATACGCCACCTAAAATACCTTGTACTAATTTACCCATAATTTAAAATTTTTGAGGGTTTAACTATAAATTAATTAACACTATGCCAATTCATCGGACTTGCATCGGACTTGCATCGGACTTGCATCGGACTCGTACCGAGCTTGTCATGAGCATTTCTTCTGAATGACGATGCAAAGATACAAAATTGGAAGCCGTTTTGCAAGAAATAAATTCAAATAATGATTTGAGAAAAAACTTAACAAAATAGAGCTCTTCAAGTGCTTGGTAGAGGAGAAATTCAAGTAAGATATATCAGTATTGGAGTTTTTCTGCAAAATCTCAATATTGGTTGTGGGCAAAGTAGAGATTTTCAAGAAGTCTCTACTTGAGTTTTTGAGATTTTTAATGAGAAAGAGGCAAAAACTCAAGTCAGCTACCAAAATCTCAACACGAAAAAAGGGCTAGCCTCTAGAAAGACTAGCCCTCATTATCTGAGTTTTTTGAGTAAAATTTATCTATATTCTTCTTACATTTTTAAATTTATGATGCAGAGGCTCGATTTTGCAGATTTCTCATCGCTCCGATAGAATACGTCTTGTGGAGCAAAAGATCCACTCTAGATTTGACATCATCAGCCTCTTCTTGACATTTCTCCCATTTCTTTTTCTCATCAGCTTTCAAACTGTTGGGCTTCATCAAAAGCATTTTCTTGCTATCCACTGAAAATGCTGAGATGCCGGGGAAACGGTTGACTCCAGGATAATGCTCTTGTAGAAATCGCAAGAAGAGCGAATTTCCACCGTCGTATCCGATGGCTTCCTTTAGCACAGCGATGCTTCTAGTGCTAAAGGTTCTGGTATTGTCCGACTTTCTGGTCTTGACAATCACAGAATCCAAACTCTCTGCTACCTTGATTGCATCTTGCTCCTTCTCAGGATTGTCAGGGAAGAGTAGGAGCTTATTTATGCAAACCTCGTTTTGCATTTGATCATAGAACTGTGCGGCGATGGCATGGTCTGTAAATTTTTGGATAGACCATTGATGAAAACACTTTTGCAGAAGACTCTTGTCGGCTGCTATTTGCTTCACTTCCTCTATCTCCTCCAGATAATCCTCCTTGTGCAATTTCGAGGCAAAATCTTTCACGGAGTCCCACACCTCTTGCAGGCTCTCCTGGTAAATATTCTCCAGTTGCTCTTGCGAGTTAAGGCTTTCCATCTCCTCTTGGATGATGGTTTTGCACATCATAAAGATGGCTATCACCACCTTGTAAAACTTGCAGAACACAGTCAATAGACTACCGATAATCTGCTCTTCTGAGCAACTTCTAATTTTATCTATAGCTGTAAATATATTTCCTTCGAAAATATTCTCTTCAGGAAGATAGCATTCTGGCTCGTCAATGGTTAATAAATACTCTTTGTAGCATTCCTTGTAAGTGTCTTCATTGGTAGGCAAGTCGATGGGGATTTTTTGCAGTTCCGGAAGGGCTTGCTTGAAGTCTCCCACAGTGTCTTTCAGCTCTTCGAATAATTTCATCACCTCCTGGATTCTATCTCTGCAAAGATAGGATGCAAATTGCTTGTTGTATGTATTTGACAACATAAACAGAGCCGAGTACATCATTTCCAGTTTCTTGGTGTTAGCCTGTAGGTTAGCCACCGTAAAAGAGATCATCTCGTAGTCGATGCGTCCATTCAAGAGCATCTCCCACTCATGCTCATCTCTGCATCTCTCCATCGCTAGGATTACAGGCAGGAGCTCCTCCTCCGCCTGGTTGAAACATTTCAATTTGTATTCCTCTGCTTTCATAATAGAAAAAATATTTTTTAGTTTAACATATAGCCCCTCCGCCTGGCATTGGGTCCGTTACCTCTGCAAAGTTACAAAATTATTAAGGCGATTGCAAGAAAATGCTCAACTTTTTTCTGTTAAAAAGTCTAATGTTTTGAATACTAGAAAGATACAGCTTGAGTTTTTGAAAAAATAATTCAGTTCTATTACAAATTTCTTTAGTTTTTATTTGGCGTTCTCAAGTTTTTGGGTAAGAAGGGTGAGACATTGGATGAAAAAAATCAGCATTGTTGGGTGACATACGCAAAAAACAAAGCAGCGTTCCTATATGTGTGTGAAACTGGAGATGGTCTTCAGAGAATGCGTAATCGCCTCTTTCGTTTTGGTGTTGTGCCCCTAAACACAATATTTTTTAGTAACTTTTTGGCTAAAAGTTTTGTGGTTTCAATAATATTTGGTACTTTTGTATTTGAGTTGGAGCGGACGGGAAAGAACGGACGTGATGATGACTCGAATGAATGAGCGTATTGAACATTATTTTTGCGATAGAAATGTGGAAGTTTCAAAGCCAGCAGAGATAATAGGCAATTCTGCTCACGTTATGGATTATTGTATCTAGTCTTCTCTTGAGGATTAGTATGATATACCTATGGCGTGGGCTATTGTCTAATTATTGCTGGCAGGTCCTTCCACAACCTCTATCGCAGTAATGGATAATAGTCCCACGCTTTTTCGTTCATTAATAATAAAAATATATAACAGTTATGATGAACATCGGTGAATCCATAAAGGAAGAATTGGTACGACAAGAACGTACCATCAGTTGGTTGGCACGAAAACTTAATAGAAATCGTGCTTACGTTTATCGCATACTTTGTAAGAACAGTATAGATACGGGGCTCCTGGCTCAGATATCCCAACTTCTTAATCGAGACTTCTTTCAAGAGTTGTCCCAGGAAGTCTCTTTTAAGGACGTTTCAGTGGATGATATTGATAAATAATGATACACTTTTGTATCATTTATGATACGCATTAGTTTTGTGGCATTTTGTTTTTTGTCGTACCTTTGCACCCACAAAAAATAAAGTGAAATTGATGCGATTTAAAATAATGGTATTATGTCTTTGGGGACTATCCAACATAGAGGCTATTGCGCAAACAGTGGTAGCCAAGACTAATCTGCTCTATGATGTGATAGGAATCCCGTCATTGGGTGTTGAAATGTCGACTTCCAAGCATACGTCATTGGGTATGATTGCTACCTACAATCCCTTTGCTTATAGCGGAAGGAAATGGAAGAATTATTCCTTTCAGCCTGAGTTCCGCTATTGGTTTCATCGTGATTTTACTGGTCCTTATGTATCAGCTAATGCGTGTCTGGGCGGTTTCAATATAGATAAAATTCATGTCGGCGGTCTCTATGGCAAGCATCGCCAAGGTCATTTTGGTGGCGCAGGATTAGGCGCAGGTTATTCACTGATTATATCTAATCGTTGCAATTTGGATTTCTCGGTGGTGTGTGATGTGGTGTATAGTCGGTATGATCGGTATCGGGAAGGGGCGTTGCCCTATAAGGAGGGGCGATTCTCGTCTACTGCGATAGTGCCTATAGGAACAGGGATATCTTTGGTATATATAATAAAATAAGGTGATATAAATGATATATATATGGATATGAAAAAAAATAGTTATCTATTTGTTCTTGTTTTGCTGTTTGACTTTGGGTTGAAGGCTGTGGCTCAAACGGCATTTAAGGGACAACTGTATGTTAATCAAGAGCGTTTTACTAGGCAGGGTCAAATGCTAAGGGTACAGATGCGCTTTAGTTATAGTGATGATGTATTGAATACTGGTGAGACGCTCAATATTACACCAGTCCTTAAAGATGGTAGAAGGATGCAAGCTCTTTCTTCTGTGGTAATCAGGGGAAAGGAACGTGCTAAGTATGAGGCACGCAAGGATTATTTGACTAATCGAACAAGAACCAATATAGCGGTAGTAACAGCGGATAAAAAGCATGGAAGCCGATATTTCATTTATGACACCTCCGTGCCATATAATGACTGGATGGCAAATGCTTCTCTCTATGTGGAGAGTGAGGAGCATGGTTGGGGGAGAAAACCTCATGTATATGAAGACTTGCTTTTTAGCCAGTTGGATGTCAGAAATGTGACTAGTAGTGAAGATGATGATAAAGTAAAAAAGCAAGGTGCTTCTGTAAAAAACGATTGGGTGCAGTTTCAAAATCCTGTGCATCAGGATGGTAAGATGATTGAGGTTGATGGGGTAATACCTCTTAATGGTGAGCAGACGATAAGCCAAATGACCAATAAGAGGTTCAATCGTGCAGTGATGGAACAGATAGAAAAAAGTCTGGATGAATCATTGCAAATTCCTGGCACCTCGCTGAAAAGCCTGCAATTAGTGGGGTATGGCGCTCCATGCGGCAATTACAAAACAAATGAGAGAAAAGCTGCTGAGAGGGCATACTCATTAAAGAAACATCTCATGACCAACCAAATGATGGGTGCAGATGGTTTGACAGTTACTTGGGTGCCAGAGGATTGGGACTCTATCTCAAAGTTGGTAGCTCAGAGCCAGATGAAATTAAAAACTGCGGCTTTAGATATCATAAAAACAGTGCCTGTAGTAAAAGGCAGAGAGGATGAACTAAGCATGTTGGGGGATGGGGCTCCTTATTCTTATATGAAGCACTATGTGTTTCCAAAAGTGGAACGCATTCAGTTTGTTGCTAAATTGGTAAAGAACAGTAGTGATGACACATCGAAATATAATGATAGTGAGCAGAACGTATCACTCCATTCGATGTATGCTACAGCACAAGAATTTCAGGTAGGGAGCAGAGAGTTTAATGATATCATGGATTTGATGGCTCGCTTATTCCCAGATAATGTCGTGGCAAATGTTAACGCTGCAGGTGTGGCTTTGCTTCGTGGTGACATTTCCTTGGCAGAGAAATATCTTGCTAAATGGACTACAGACTCGCGTGCATACAATAATCTTGGAGTCTTGTACATGCTGCAAGGTGATTTTGCTAAGGCGGAAGTTTATCTTCAGATGGCTGAGTCGTCGGGTGTTAGTCAAGCATCGGCTGCTCTGAATTATCTACATAGTATCAAGTAAGTATTATAAATTAAAATAAAATTAATATGAAAAGAAATTCTTTCAAGTTATTTGCCATTCTGATGGCAAGTATGTTGGCTGGGGTAAGTGTGTCTTGCTCATCGTCAGACGAGATAACGTCGGAAACTTCAGAGAGTAATAGTCAGAAGCAACTGACACTAACCATCAGAACACAGACTCTGACTAGAGCTGTTGCAACAACTGATCCTGGTACTGCTAAGGAGAATACCATGAATCGTATTGCCATAGGTATCTTTGACCAGGCAGGAAATACGGTTCGTACCATCCAAGAGTTCTCACCTACAGCAACACAAGGCGAGGCGGTAGCCGGTTCTAATAAGTTTTATAATTCGGGAAATGGTACAGCTACAGTTAGTGTAGTTACTACGCAGCTTACAAGTACGGATCAAATATTGGTTGCTATCAATGCACCTGCATCTTATTTTGCAGGAGTTGCAACAGCAGCTGATTTCAAGAAGAAATCGCTGACTGCTACAGAGGCACTTTATACTCAAAGTGATGCTACAAGTCCGACTAATGATATGGCAGTGGATGATAACATTCCCATGTTTGGATCTGCAAATCTTACGGGTTCGGGAACCTCGTTTTCTGCAACAATTAAGCCTATCCATCTCGTTTCCAAGGTTACCCTTGAAAGGTTGAAGGTTGATTTCGCATCGGATGGTCCATATTCAGCAGCAACATTTACCCCACAAGAAATCTTCATTTATAATGCACCTGATGGGATGTTGTTTGATGATGCTGCTCCGTATGTTTCAACATCTACATTGCTGACAGGAGAATCAAGCAGTACATCACCTGCACCAACAAAATTCCTTTCTACAGGTGTTCTGTCTGGTGAGACAGCATTGAGTGGTTCTGCTTCATTTGCAGGGAGTCGTTTCTTCTATACTACTCCAAATAACAATGTTAGTACAGGCAAGACCAAACTGGTGATTAAGGGTAGTTTTGATCCTGATGGTGCTGGCGCAACCCCAGCGCAGGTGGTTTACTATCCTGTAAAATTAAATTCTAACGTGACTGCAGAAGGAACTCATGCGGCAGCAGAGAGTGGTACTACAGAATATCAGGTATATCCAAACAAGAATTATAAATGTAGCGTAACGATAAAGACAATCGGCTCCACAGGACCTGATGCAGATATCGATCCAACAACAGCCACTGTTACAATTACTGTAACTTCGTTCACGTCGGTGTCTCAGTCTACAATCTTCCAGTAATATCAAGTAAATTATAGAGATTAATAAAAATGAAATGCAATAGAATTATTCAATTGTTAGTTTTGCTCATTTTGGAATTGATGTTAGATAGTTGTATCTTCGACCAATATCCTGACAGGAAGCAATATACCTTGAGAGTCGAGTTAGTAGATAGTCTTGGGGAACAATTGTCTGATTCTATTGCTTCATTGTATGGTGTGGGATGTTTTGTAAATGGTATCTATCGAGAAACAATTTCAAAGGAATCGGATGGTAAATATCGCTATGCTTTTCTAGGTGAGGATGATGTTACTTTTGTAGCTCTTGCCTGTGAGAATCCCGATGAGTATCTTATGACACCTCCAAGAGATGGCATGGCTATCCAAAACAGATGGTTGCAAATGAATATGCCTGTTGGACAGAATGCACCAGATGCTTCGCCTGTATTTTATGGAAGTGTAAATACACATATTGCTGGAACTCAAAACGAAAATGTTTGCGTCAAAATGCAAGATGTAAGGGCACAAGTAAGAATTGTGGCTTATAATATGTTGGCTAAATTCGGTGTAGATAATTATCGCTTTGTTTTGGAACGTTGTTCTACAGGATTAGCCTACGATGGGTCTTCGTGTGGTGAGATAGCTGACTATGATTTGGCGGGTAAGCTAAGTTCTGATGGTAATTATCGGACAGAGTCTCGACATCTACTTCCCTCAAGTGAAGGCTTGCGTGTGAGAATCTACAAAGGAGATGGCAAAATGCTTTTTGAGACGGATAAGGATAGTCAAGGTAATACGTTACTTTTACGTCCTGGTACTAATAATGTTATAATGATACAGTTTGGCTATACTACCGATGCGACAATCAAGGTTGTTCCGTTTGAGGAAGTAGGCAATGAAACAGTCTTTCCATGATGCAGAATAATATGAATAAATACTTTACTTTGTGTTTGATAGTTTTGAGTATTGTCCTCATTTCTTCATGTAGTGCAGATTATGATGCATTAGACACATCAGGGGAGACTACGGTTTCTTTTGTCGTCAAGGTAGAAGGGGAAAATGGCGAAGCTAGTAGTCTGACGCGAGCGGTAGATGGAGTTACGGATGTTGTTGCTTTTATTTTTAATCAACAAGGTTATTTGATAGGAAAAGGAGAGGCAGCAAATGTATCTTCTTTGAAAGTAACGACTAGACTTGCGGATAACTGTACGGTTTGCGTGGTAGCCAATAGCAAAGCTGCTGTTTCAAACTCATGGCTATCAAATGTGAAGATGAAATCAGATTTGGACAACTTATATTATTTTGTATTGAATTCTGGAACTCCAAAAATATCAAATGTAATGTATGGAGTCAAGACGAATTATAGTACGAAGACCAGTGCTGCTTGTACAATTTCCTTGCAGAAGATATATAGTAATTTCAGTTTTTCCATCAAGATAGAAAAGGATAAAAATACGAGTCTAGGAATCGTGTTGGATAGTTACCAACTGTGCCATTTACCAAAGGGAACATATCTATGTGGAACCAAGCAGGCAACGACCTATTATGATGAGCCAGAGGTGAATCTTACAAGTAGTAATGAGTCTGGTTCTACCATAAAGTTTACAAAGTCAATATTGCAGAATCCTCTTCCGAAAGGTAACAATGTAAATTCCAAGGGGTGGGGGTATCGTTCAAGCAAACATGCGCCAAGCAATGCTAGCTATCTGAAAATCAAGGCTCATTCACAGATGTGGCAAACCACATTTTATTATTATTTGGGAGGCAAGAATCTACCTTCTACGTATTCATCCACGGCAGATTATACAGATTATACAATTTATCCCAATATGTCTTATAATGCTTCTATTACTATCAATGGTAATGGGGCTGAGGAAGACGGAAACAGGGTGAATGTTATATTGCAAAGTGTAACAGCCAGTGATTTGGGGAAGATTATTTGTGCAGATGGCAGTGTCTATGCAACGGTGGCTGCCGCTAAGGCTGCTGGTAAGGAACCAGTTGGATTTATCGGTTATGTGGGGAGTGATACCGGTAATTCTCAATATAATCATGGTATTGTGTTTGCCTTGGAAAATGCCAACTCAGTAGGTACTGACCAACTTGGTTATAACGAGGCTTTGGAGATTGCAAAAACTTATAAAGCTGCGGCTATGAAGTTTAGCACAGGATGGCATATTCCATCCATACAAGAATGGAATCACATGTTTGCTGCTTTTGGTGGGCATGCTTATGGTGTGCCAACAGAAGTAGATGAAAATGGTAATACTGATAATAATTGGGACAGTGGAAGTACACGCCAAAAGATGGTAGAGGCAGGCGGTGAACCATTTTGGGAACATAGTAATTTTGCTGCCAAAACCACTTTTAAAGGTGAAGAGGGATATTGGGTATATGTTTTTGCTGAAAAGTTTTGGGCTTGGAGAAATGTAGATTATCCAAGAGCCGTTCGTCTTTGTTTCATATTTTAGGCAGTATATAAGAATAAGGAAATCAAAATGAGGGAACAATCCGCGTGATGGGATTGTTCCCTTATTCTATTCTTAATTGTATCTTCTAAAAAACTTATCTTCTAAAAAGAAATCCTTTACAGCATACCCTTGGAGCTGGGGAGCTCGAAGTGGTAGATGTCGCGCTTCACTGCCATCTTGAGTGAGCGGGCTAGGGCCTTGAAAATGCCTTCTATCTTGTGGTGCTCGTTCTCGCCCTCTGCCTTGATGTTCAGGTTCATCTTGGCGGCATCGCTCAGGCTCTTGAAGAAATGCTTGAACATCTCAGTTGGCATTTCGCCTACCTTCTCTCTGTGGAACTCAGCATCCCAGATGAGCCATGGACGACCACCGAAATCCAAGGCTACCTGACAGAGACAATCGTCCATCGGCAGGGAGTAACCATAACGCTCTATGCCTCGCTTGTCGCCCAACGCCTGGAGCAAGCATTCGCCCAGGGCTATGCCGGTGTCTTCGATGGTGTGGTGCTCGTCTACGTAGAGGTCGCCCTTGGTGTGGATGGTGAGGTCCATCATGCCGTGCTTGCCTATCTGCTCCAGCATGTGGTCGAAGAATCCGAGACCTGTGGAGATGTCGCACTTGCCTGAACCATCGAGATTTACCCGGATGTAGATGTCGGTCTCCTTGGTGGTGCGCTTCACTTCGGCGATGCGATCGCCAGCAAAGAGTATCTCGGCTATTTTGTCCCAGTCCATACCATCCTTGCCTAGGATGAGGCTCTTGCAACCGAGGTTCTCTGCCAACTGGGCATCGCTCTCGCGGTCGCCAATCACATAGCTGTTGGCTAGGTCGTAGGCTGGGTTGTCGATATATTCGGTGAGCATGCCTGTGCCTGGTTTGCGCATAGGCGAATGGTCTTCAGGAAAGTGGCGGTCGATGTGCTGCTTGCTGAAGTGGATGCCTTCGCTCTCCAGGGTCTGAATGATGAAGTTGTGGACGGGCCAGAAGGTGTCTTCTGGGAAGGAGTCGGTGCCTAGACCGTCCTGATTGCTTACCATCACAAGCTCGAAGTCGGTGTGCTGGGCGATGAACGCTAGGTTGCGGAATACGCCCTTGGTGAATACCAGCTTCTCGAAGCTATCAATCTGCTCATCCTCTGGTTCCTGGATCAGCGTTCCATCGCGGTCGATGAAGAGTAATCTTGTCTGTTTCATTTGGTTGATTCTATGTTAATATGCTTATTTATTTTTTCCTTTTCCTCATCTTGCACTTTATAAGAGCCATACTGATAGGCTAGGGTGATGCCGAGCCATGACAGGATGCCTACGAAGAGGTAGCAGGTGATGACCAGAATGAGGAGCAGCAGGGGGGTGAAGTAGCCCGGTGTGCCCAGTGGATCGCCATCGAGGGCTCCTAGCTGGGAGAAGAGTTGGGCTGTGCCTAGGGTGATGGATGGCAGGGCTACGATCAGGGTAACGATGCCTACAATCATGATGCCGAGAAAACTGGTCATGAAGAAACCGCCGAAGTGGCGCAGGATGCGGAGGATGGATTTGCCCATCTTGCGCTTTTCGCCCTTAGGACAGAATTGCTGGCGAGGCAGCAGATGCCAAAACGCTACGATTGCCATCACGATGGTGGCGGCGTAGATGATGGTTTGTACGATGAATGATGCCCAAGGATTGTAGACTCCCCAGTCGTGGAGCGACTTGTTGGGGAGCAGGAAATAGAGCACCACTGCCAGTAGGATGGCGAGGGGCACTTGGGTGGTCCACGACTGCTTGATGAATGCCTTTGGATGACTTGTTAACAAGTCGTATGATGCTTTCATACAGGATGTTATGCTGCGATGCTTAAATAATACGTTTACTTCCATTTTGCTTAGTTCCTTTCTCTATGAATGTTACTTCCACTGTCTTCTGAACTCCGCACAGGTGATGGCGGTGGCGATAGCCACGTTGAGGCTGTCGGCTGTGGGACGACCCTCTGGGAAGTTAGGGATGAGGAGTCGGCGGTTTACCTTCTGAGCCAAGGCTGGGGAGATGCCCTTGCCCTCATTGCCCATCACGATGAGTCCGCGGTTCTCTAGCGGCTGCTGATAGATGTTCTCGCCGTCGAGCAGGGTGCCGTATACGGGCACGTCGGCTGGCAGGGATTCCACCAAGCCCAGCAGGTTGCCATATTCCACCTTCACTCGGGCTATGCTGCCCATCGTGGCTTGCACCACTTTCGGATTGTACACATCGGCAGTGTCTTGGCTGCAATAGATGTGGGTGATGCCAAACCAGTCGGCGATGCGGATAATGGTGCCCAGATTGCCTGGGTCTTGCACGCCATCCAGTGCCAGACTCAACTCCGTGGTGTCGATGCCTGAGAATTCGAAGCTATCAATGGCGGTAGCCTGGTCTTGTCTGAATACGGCGAGCACCTGTTGTGGATGCTGCAAAAAGCTAACCTTCTTCAGCTCCTCATCTGTTACCTCGATAACCTCGGTCTCAGCGCCCAGCTGTTTGCCCTTGAGCCATTCGGCAGTAGCCACAATGAGGAGGGCTGGTTGCAGGGCGAGCAGGTCGTCTACCACCTTATGGCCTTCAGCCACGAATACGCCTTCTTTGTTGCGATTCTTCTTCAGTTCTAGCGAACGTATATATTTTATCTTATTCTTGCTAATCATTCTTACCTGTTTATAATGTGTGCAAAGATACAGTAAAATGTAGACAAAACAAAATAAATTAAGATTTCTTTTCGCATTTAATTTTGTATTGTCTATGATTTGCATTATCTTTGCAGTCTAAAAGATAAGAATTAAGTGAAACAACAGAATATTTTCATATTGACTTTGCCCCTGGTGCTGGGTGCTTGCTCGGCGAGCAAATACGTGCCAGAGGGGGAGTATATATTAAATAAGGTGGAAGTGAAGAGCGACCTGGAGGGATATGATGCCGGGGCGCTCAAGCAGTATGTGCGCCAGAAGGAGAAGCCCAAGCTGTTTTCGCTCTTCAAGAATCCATTTAGCAAGAAACCTGTTATTTATGATTCCCTGCAGGCCCGACTCACCTGCCAAGACCTGCTCCAGGCGATGCAGAACCAGGGATATATGCATGCCGGCATACAGCTCTTCACCACCAAGAAGGGGAAGAAACTGGATGCCACTTACTTGTTGCATCCCGGTGAGCCTTTCTTGATAGGCAAGGTGGAATATGATGTGGAGGATGAGCAGATACAGCAGCTCTTGCAACTCGATAAGCCTGAGAATCAGCAACTGAAGCCGGGTATGCGATTCACCGTGGAGACCCTGGACAATGAGCGCAAGCGTATCACCAATCTCTTGACGGATGATGGCTACTTTCGTTTCCATAAGGACTTTATCCAGTTTTCGGCTGATACGATAGCGGGGCAGAAGGACATCGCCGTGACCCTGCATCTGATGAAGTACAAGGCCAACAGTAATGCGCCCGAGGTGGATCATCCGCGCTATACGGTGAGGAATATCAACTTTCTGAGCAATGACAGCGACCGCATCCACCTGCGCCATCAGGTGTTGCTCAATGCCACTGCTCTTAGGGAGAATGAGCCTTACAGCGCATCTGCCTTGCAGCGCACTTACAATAACTTTGCCCGATTGCAGGCGGTGAAGTATACCAATATCCGATTTGCCGAAGTGCCTGACAGCAATCTCTTGGATTGCAACATACAGATAAGCACCAACAAGCCTTCTACCATTGCCTTCCAGCCAGAGGGTACCAATACGGCAGGCGACTTGGGTGCGGCGGCTTCGCTCACTTATACCAACAGGAACCTGTTCCGTGGCAGCGAGCAGCTGAGTGTGGAGCTGCGTGGTGCCTACGAGGCCATCACCGGACTGGAGGGCTATCAGGACCAGAACTATACGGAGTATTCGGTAGAGACCAAGCTGGTGTTTCCTAGATTCGTGGCGCCTTTCCTCTCCCAAAAATTCCGCCGCCGACAGACGGCTAGCAGTGAGCTCTCGGTGAGCTGGGACCTTCAGAATCGACCTGAATTTCATCGTCGAGTCTTCTCTACGGCGTGGCGTTATCGCTGGAGCGAGCCTAGGCATCATCTGTCTTGGCGCTATGACCTGCTGGATCTCAACTATGTGTATATGCCTTGGATTTCAGCTACTTTCAAGCAGGATTATCTCGACAATGCGGATAGCCGAAATGCCATCTTGAGGTATAACTACGAGGACCTCTTCATCATGAAGATGGGACTGGGATTGTCATATAGCGATGGGGTGGATGCCGTGAGAGTGAATGTGGAGACTTCGGGCAATGTGCTCAGTGCCGTATCGAAGGTGCTTGGATTCAAGACCAATGCCGAGGGACAGCGCACCTTTATTAATATAGCCTATGCCCAGTATGCCAAGTTTGACTTCGACTATACCCATCTGATGCAGTTTGACAAGCGCAATGCCTTGGCACTGCATGCTGGTATTGGCGTGGCTTATCCTTACGGCAACAGCACGGTGCTGCCTTTTGAGAAGAGATACTTCTCGGGTGGCGCCAACTCGGTGCGCGGATGGGGCGTGAGAGAGTTGGGACCAGGTAAGTTTAAGGGCACGGATGGACGTATTGACTTCATCAACCAGACGGGCGACTTGAAGCTCGACCTCAATGCCGAGTATCGCACCTCGCTCTTCTGGAAGTTTGAGGGCGCAGCCTTCATAGATGCCGGCAATATCTGGACCCTTCGCAACTACGAAGACCAGCCTGGCGGACAGTTTAAGTTCTCCGAGTTCTATAAGCAGATAGCGGCAGCCTATGGACTGGGCTTGCGCCTGAACTTCGACTACTTCATCCTGCGTTTCGACATGGGTATGAAGGCCATCAATCCTGCTTACGAGACTCAGGAGGAGCACTGGGCTATCGTCCATCCCAAGCTGAGCCGCGACTTTGCCTTCCACTTTGCCGTGGGACTGCCTTTCTAAGTTTGGAGTTTGGAGTTAGGAGTTAGGAGTTAGGAGTTGGCATTCCTTCCAGTTTCACCTTCCATTTGCCTTCATGGATTTCCATGGGCAGTTGGAAGGTGGCTTCGTCTACGGGGTGAGCTTCCTTGCCGATGGTGTCCATCTGCAGGAAGTTGCTCACCTTGATACTTACCACTGCCGATACCTCATCGTCGGCATAGTCCACGTCGGTTATCTCCACGCTGGCATCTTCTGCCTTGTTGCGAAGTTGCTCTATGTCTGCCTCATGTACATTGCTGGCAGCATAGCGCAGCCATACTTCTGAAGAGGGTGTGCAATACTTGAGCGCCTTCGGAAAATGCCAGTTGTAATAGTAGATGGCAAAGGAGTCGGCGTCTTCCTTGAGCTGGCTGTCGCTGCCCTCGTGAGGCTGGCATCCCGACAGGGTGATGAGCGATGCGGCGGTGCCCAGACAGGCCCATCCCAATGCTTTTATAGTCTTGTTAACCATATCGTCTAATTCTTAAAATTTCTATTTATTTGCTTAAATTTGGTACAAAGATAGTAAAATACTTTGTAATAAGAAAGTTTTTTGCTAACTTTGCATGAAAATATAACTTAAAAATGTTGAGATTCATTTCCTTTGGCAGTGGAAGCAGTGGCAATAGCTACTATCTTTACACTGAAACGGATTCGATATTGATAGATGTAGGAGTAGGAATAAGATCATTGAAGAAGCACTTCCATAACTATGGATTGCGCTTCGAGGACGTGCATCACATCCTCGTTACCCATGACCACGCCGACCACGTAAAGTCGGTGGGGAGCTTGAGTACGGACTATAAGCTACCAGTATATACAACCCGAAAAGTACACCAGGGCATCGAGCGCAACTATTGCGTCCGCAAGAAGATTGTGCCTTCTTATGCCCATGTGATAGAGAAGAATGTGCCCTTCCAGGTGGGCGAATTTAAGGTTACACCTTTTGCCGTGCCTCATGACAGTACCGACAATGTGGGCTACTTCGTGGAGTGTGGCGAGGTAACTTTTTGCTTGATTACCGATGTGGGGCATATCACGGAAGAGATGCACGACTTCATAGGCCGTGCCAATTATCTGGTGATAGAGGCCAACCATAGCGTGGAGATGTTGCAGCAAGGTCCTTATCCGCAGTATCTCAAGGATCGAATACTGGGACCTAATGGCCATCTGAGCAATGACGACTGTGGCAATGCGCTTGCCGATTATGCCACGCCAAACCTGCGCTATGTATGGCTCTGTCATCTCAGCGAGGAGAACAATCATCCGGAGTTGGCGCGCAAGACAGTGGAGCAGATTCTCCGAAGCAAGGGCATCATTGCTGGCAAGGACTTCGAGGTGGAGGTGCTGAAGCGCAAGACACCGAGCGAAATCTACAAGTTGGTATAAAATTAAAATCATCGGATTACACGGATGATACGGAGCTTTCTTGTGTTTCCGTTTCATCCGTGTAATCCGATGAAAAATATTTCCTCTATTTCATGAATACGAAGTAGACGGCTGCGATGAGGCAGACGAATGCAGCGAAGTGATTCCAATGTAAGCCTTGTCCTTGGAAGAGGATGTTGGCGATGATGGCGAATACGATGAGCGATACGCACTCTTGTATCACCTTGAGCTGGACGAGGGTGAAGGGACCGCCGTTGTCCACGAATCCTATTCTGTTGGCTGGTACTTGGCAGCAATACTCAAAGAATGCTATCGCCCAGCTGAAGGCGATGACGCCTATCAAGGGCCAGTTGCTGCTCACGCCCGTCTGTTGCAGTTTCAGATGGCCATACCATGCTAGGGTCATGAAGATATTACTCAGCAGCAAGAGTAATATGGTATATATTCCGTTCATATCTGTTTTTTCTCCTATATATATAATAATGTGTTCTCTCTCTCTGTTAGGAGTTTTGCTCCTTGATGCTGTCCAGAAGTCCTTGACAGGCATCTTCCAGTAGCTCGATGACTAGTTCGAAGTCGCTGTAGTCGCCATAGTAAGGGTCGGGTACCGTAGTGTATTCGCGGTGGTGGGTCAGATAGTCGGCTATGCGCACCACCTTGTCTTTGTCAGCTTGGCTGGATGCCATGGATGTGATGGCTCGATAGTTCTCATTGTCCATCACCACGATGAGGTCGAAGTGCTGGAAGTCTGACTTCTGGAATTGCCGAGCGTGGCTGTCGAAACGGTATCCATGCTCAGCGCCACACTTGCGCATACGGCTGTCGGGCAATTGTCCGATGTGCCAGCTGCCGATGGCTGCCGAGTCGATGAAGAAGTCATCGCTCATTCCTTCTTTTTCCACTAAACTCTTCATGATGCCCTCGGCTGCCGGCGAGCGGCAGATGTTTCCGAGGCATATAAATAAAACGGTATGTTTGCCTGATTTCATCATATATTTCTTGTTTTTGCTGCAAAGGTACTGCTTTTTTCTGAGAAAATCATCATGCTTGTGTAAAAAGTTGTAAATTTGTTTGGCGGTTTCAAATAAAAGCTGTACCTTTGCATCCGCTTTTGAGAACAAAGCTTATCGGGTATGCACCCTTAGCTCAGTTGGTAGAGCAACTGACTCTTAATCAGTGGGTCTAGGGTTCGAATCCCTAAGGGTGTACCAAAGAAGAAGCGGCAATTCCTTATTGGAGTTGCCGCTTCTTTTTTGTATTAGCGATGCTTTCGTCTACAATCAGGACACTCCCCCTTGATGACGAAGGAAACGGAGTGGGGGTAATATCCTTCGGGCAGTTCGAAGCTAGGGATATGGATGTCTTCCATGCAGAAGGAGCGATGGCACGATTCGCAGTAGAAGTGGATGTGCCCATCGTGGTGATCGCATTTGCCGTCCTCCTCACAGAGCTCATAGTTGAGCACGCCTCGTCCGTCTTCGAAGGCATGCACCACCTCATGCTCCAAGAAGAGCGTGAGCACACGGAATATGCTCGACTTGTCCATCGACCCCATCAGTCTTTCCAGATCGCTGAGGCTCTGAGGGTTCTCTGCTTCTGCCAAGGCCTTTATCACCAGTATTCTATTGGCGGTAGGGCGAATGCCCTTGCTTTCCATTTTATTTATGATGTCTTCTGATTTCATCTTCCAAATATTTTAATTTAGTGCAAAGTTACGCTTTTCATTTGGAATAGCCAAGGAATAAGGTGGAAAATGTGAGTTTAATAATTTTGTAACACGTTCTACATAGCGGTGTAACAAGTTTCTCGTACTTTTGCGGCAGAAAATAGAAGTGTAGCTTTGCTAATTAGGCATCTTGTTGAGGAAGCGATACTGGGAGGGCAGGTTTGTTTCCTTCGTAGTAATATGACAACTCAATACCCTTGAAAATTTCTGCCAAGGGGAAAATCTATAAAGTGTGGTATGATTTTCCCTAAATGAGATTGGGAAAATCCGAAGAGAAGTGAATATTGCAACCCAGTTGCATTACATTCTTTGTACCTTTGCAGTCGTAAAACTAAAAGTATTAAGAATTATGGAAAAAGAAAAACAAGAATGTTGCTGCTGTTGCGAACATGAACATGAGGAGAAATCGCATGGATGTGGTTGCGGCTGTAAGCACGAACATGAGGAGGGAAGCTTGAAGCAGAAGATCATCCTGATTGTATCTACTGCGGTATTGCTGGCAGGGGCTGTCTTTGTGGAGAAGACTTATAGTCTTGCTACCTGGCAACTGCTCATCGTGTATCTGATACCTTATTTATTAATAGGACACGATACGCTGATGGAGGCATGGGAAGGCATCACCGAGGGAGACATCTTCAATGAAGACTTCTTGATGGCGATAGCTACCATCGGAGCCTTGTGCATCGGCTTCTTGCCAGGTTCGGATACCGAGTTTACGGAGGCAGTCTTCGTAATGCTCTTCTTCCAAGTGGGCGAACTCTTCGAGGGATATGCCGAGGGGAAGAGTAGGGATAGCATCTCTCATCTGATGGAGATTAGACCAGATACAGCTCATGTGGAACGAGAGGGCAGTGTTGCGGCTGTATCGCCAGAAGAGGTGGAGATAGGAGAGACTATCGTCATCAAGAGAGGTGAGAAGGTACCGCTGGATGGCATTGTGATAGAAGGCTCTGCCTTGCTGGACACCGTAGCCTTGACGGGCGAAAGTGTGCCTAGAGAAATCAAGGTGGGCGAGGAAATTTACTCCGGCTGCATCTGTTCCAAGGGCAATGTGAAGGTTCGTACCACGAAGTCGTTTGGCGAAAGTACGGCTTCCAAGATTATCGCCTTGGTGGAGGATGCCGACCAGCATAAGTCGAAGAGCGAAGCTTTCATCACTCGTTTTGCTCGTGTCTATACACCTATCGTGGTTTGCGTGGCTGTGGCTTTGGCCATTGTGCCTCCGCTGCTAGGAGCCATGGGCATTGCCTCGGGATTCTTTGGCATGGGCAACTTTGCTGATAATTTCCCATTGTGGCTCAATAGGGCTTTGATATTCTTGGTGGTATCTTGTCCTTGTGCATTGGTTATCAGTGTGCCGCTTACTTTCTTTGGAGGTATAGGCGGCGCTTCTCGCCAAGGCATCTTGGTCAAGGGTAGCAACTATATGGATGTACTTGCCAAGGTAGGCACCGTGGTATTCGACAAGACGGGCACGCTGACCCATGGCGAGGTACTGGTTCAGGCTGACGAAGGAGCCCCTGTGGTGGTCAATGACAGCATCAAGGAGGGCAGCCATCAAGCCATCATGCAATTGAAGCAACTGGGTGTGGAGAAGACCGTGATGCTGACGGGCGACTATGAGGAGATAGGCAAGCGTGTGGCTGATGAGATAGGACTGGATGAATATCATGCTCAATTGATGCCTGCGGATAAACTGGTTCATGTGGAACGCTTATTGACGGAGAAGCCTGAGGGCAAGAGCCTAGCCTATGTGGGGGATGGTATCAATGATGCCCCTGTATTGAAGCGTGCTGATGTGGGTATCGCCATGGGAGGTCTGGGCAGTGATGCTGCCATCGAGGCTGCCGACGTGGTATTGATGGATGATGATCCGTCAAAGATAGCCACGGCCATCCGCATCGCTCGCCGCACCATCGGCATTGCCCATCAGAACGTATGGTTTGCCATCGGTGTCAAGATAGCCGTACTCATCCTTGCCACCTTCGGTCTTGCCACCATGTGGATGGCGGTGTTTGCCGATGTGGGCGTAACCGTATTGGCTGTGTTCAATGCCATGAGAGCATTGAGGTCTTGACAGTTAATCATTAATGAGAAAGCAATAAGAGCCTGTTTGTTAGTTTCGAGCAGGTTTTTATTGCTTTTTTTTCTTAAATATTACACCGAATGCATGGGATATTGCAAGAATAATCTTATCTTTGCAATAATTTGCAACCAATCAGCAATGATTATCAACCATAAACAATAAGCTAATGGAAATGAACAACGAGTCCATGATGGCATGGAATATCATCGAGAAGACAGGTGCCAACCTTTTCCTCACGGGAAAGGCAGGAACGGGTAAGACTACCTTCCTCAAGGAATTGAGACGAAAGTCGCCTAAGCGAATGGTGGTGCTGGCTCCTACAGGCATCGCTGCCATCAATGCGGGCGGTATGACCATCCACTCCTTCTTCCAGTTGCCGCTTTCTCCTTATCTTCCGGGCACTACCTTTGGGGGTGGTGAGCAGAAACGCTATCAGTTTAGCAAGGTGAAGAGAAACATCATTCGCTCCATGGACTTGCTGGTCATCGATGAGATTAGTATGGTGCGAAGCGACTTGCTGGATGCCATCGACTCGGTGATGCGCCGTTATCGCAAGCACGACCTGCCTTTTGGTGGTGTGCAACTCCTGATGATTGGCGACCTCCATCAGTTGGCTCCTGTTACCGCTGGTGGTGAGGAGGCCATGCTGCGCCAGTATTACGATACGCCTTACTTCTTCTCTAGCAAGGCACTGCAACAGGTGGGCTATCTCACCATCGAACTCAAGACGGTGTATCGACAGCAGGATGACCGATTCATCTCCTTGCTCAATCAAATCAGGGAAAATCGAGTAACCGATGAGACCTTTCAGGCTCTGAACCAGCGATATATCCCCAACTATACACCGCCAGCCAATAGCGACTACATCCGCCTGACCACCCACAATGCGCCAGCCAATTACATCAATGAGCAAGAGCTAGCTGCCTTGCCATCCCAAGCCTATTCGTTTACGGCAGAGGTGGAGGATAACTTCCCTGAATCTTCTTATCCTGCTGATTATGAATTGGTTTTGAAACCGGGTGCTCAGATTATGTTTATCAAGAATGATAGTCAGCATCGCTTCTATAATGGTATGATAGGAGAGGTGAGAAACATCGTGGGCGATGAGATTACGGTGCGCAGCAAGGACGATGATGAGGACTTTGTGCTGGAAAAGGCGGAGTGGACCAACTCTAAGTATACACTGAATGAGGAAACCAAGGAGATAGAGGAGACAGTGGAGGGCGTGTTCCGTCAATATCCTGTGCGCTTGGCTTGGGCGATAACCATCCACAAGAGTCAGGGCTTGACCTTTGAACATGCCATCATAGATGCTTCCCATTCCTTCTCTCATGGCCAGACATACGTAGCCCTGAGCCGATGCAGGTCGTTGGAGGGCATGGTGCTGAGCCAACCGCTGTCTCGTTCTGCCATCATCAGCGATCAGACGGTGGATGCCTTCAATGGCAATCTCACACCGCCTACTCATGAGACGATTTCTGCCCTGGAATTGCAGTACAGTGTGCAGATGATATATGAGTTGTTCGATTTCCGTCAGATGCAGTCTAGCTATGACCTCTTGTTGCGCTGTTTGGCAGAGTTCTTCTCTTCCAAGTATCCTAGAGTATTCAATGAGTATCAGCAGATGGCGGTGGTATTCAAGAGCTTGAATGGTGTGGCAGATAAGTTCAGAGTGCAATATACGCAGATGCTGGCTGCCGATGCCCAGATCAGCAATCCTGCCCTGCAAGACCGCATCCATAAGGGAGCGAAATACTTCTGGCAGAAGATGGGTGTCATCACCGACTTGATTAAGAAGACTAATTTGGAGACTGAGAACAAAACGGCTAAGAAGCAATTCCAAGACCGATTCTCTACCTTTGCAGAGGAAGCCAAGCTGAAAGAATCGCTCTTGAGATATGAGCAGGACACCGAATTCTCGGTGAGCGACTATCTGAAGAAGAAGGCGCAGTTCCTCTTGAGCCAAGAAGAGGGTGGTTCTTCTTACAAGTCATCCAAGCGCAATAGGAATGGTGGTGGTTCTACTAGGGGTTCTGATTCCAAGGAACCGAAGGCTCCGAAGATTCCAACCAAGGAGATTAGTTATAACCTCTTTAAGCAGGGATTGAGCATCGACCAGATAGCCGCCGAGCGAAATCTTACCAAGGGCACCATCATCGGTCATCTCACCCCATACGTGAAGGAGGGCAAGATAGGTCTGCGTACCTTTATCTCCACCAGTAGGGAGGAGAAGATTCGTGGCTTCATGGAGAAGCATCCTGAGATAGAGCATTTCGGAGAAATCAAGGAAGCTCTGGGAGGTGCCTACGAATACTGGGAAATCAAGTTGATACATGACTTGATGCAAGGGGATAAATGATGTGATTGGAAAGAGAAATAGATGTGATAATAAATAGATGTGATATTATATGACAGAAAAAAAGCGGACAAGTCAATTAGATACTTGCCCGCTTTCTTTGTATATTCCTTTAATAACTCATTCTTTCCTGATAATGGGCTATGCCCTTGCTGCTTAAGCGCAAGCACAACCACGACTTCTGTTCAAAGCCTCGCCATACATTTCCATGGCGTTCATGTAGTTCTCAACGAAAGCCTTGATAGCCTTCTTGATTTCATTAAACATTGTCTTCATAATTGTTATCCTTTCTACTTTAATTAATATTAGGGGCATTCATTGCCTCATCTTTTTTACCGTGTAAGGAATGGGATTACTTACCCATTTCCATTTTGTTGTTTACATTAACAGCCTTGGCAATCATCACTGCCACAACTGCGAGAATCATTACTGTTGTCATCATAATCTTTTCCTTTCTTTTCTTTGTGGGAGGTTGCATCTTTTAGCCTCCCAGTTAAACATTATCCTTTTACAATCTCACTGTTTTCGAGTGCAAAGGTAATGCCTATTTTTTGAAAATCTGCCACAAAGTCGTGACAAAATGATGAAAACAAGGCGTTTTTTGACGCATATCAAGCAGCCAACAGTCTGATTTGATGTAGGTCAAGGATATTTTGGTGACAAAAGGACAGAAGCCTACTTCCTTTTTTATGCTCCGTGGAAGAGGTATTCCTTTTGAATCTTGGCGGTAAGGCGGGTGAAGAGTTCTTCTACCAATCCGTCTGCCACTTCGATGGCGTGAAGCAGAATCTCATCTGAGAAGTGCTGCAAGAGGTCTTGGGCTTTCATCGGACTCTCCTGGTAAAGCTTCAAGTACTCTGCTTCCATCTCCTTCTGGCGTTGGTCGTTCTCAGCCTCTAACTTGGCGTAAGCATCCTTGATGATAGGAGCAAAGGCGTTATAGTCGGTCATGCCGAGCGTCATCACCTTGCGGAAACGCCAATAGGCACTATCGTCCTTGCACCTGCCATTTGCCACGTGGGTGTAAAGCTCTGGGAAGGTCTTGACACCTTGATAGAGTGGGAGGAAGACGCTGAGGTCGCCCATGCCCATTGCCACATAGGTGATATGTCCGATAGCATGAGGCAATCCCTCTCTTACCTGGATGATATGAGTCTGCGTGGTGCGGAAGATGGATACTGGGCGATAAGGCTCCTTGCCATTCTCATGCAGATATGGGTCGTGGTCGGTATTGTCGTAATGGAAGCGGAAGGCAGTGCGGAGGTCGGTGAGCGAAATCTTATGCGCAGCCTTGGCAAATACAGGGAAGGTGTTCTTGGTGACATCATTCTGGATGGCTGGTGAGAACATCTGTTGCAAGCCCCATACACGAGGATAGTTGTAAGTGGTGTCAAGCTTCTCATCACGAGAATATGCCTCGTGGAAGTCGAACTTCGCCTTGCCATGCTTGTCTTTCTCTGCCTCGGCATTGTTAGGGTCGTAGAGACCATTCTTCTCGGCAAACTCTATCAAGTCGGGAGCAGCCATGAAGTTCTCCTTGTCCTCTGGGTCGTAGTCACGGAAACGGCTCTGGTTGCCTGTTACAAAGTACTGGTCCTTAGGCATACGGCAAGCCAACCACTTATGTCCGCACGCATTCTCCAAGTACCATATCTCCTTGTCGTCGATGAATCCGATGCCGAATCCCTCAGCCGAACCATATTGCTCGATGAGCTTGCCTAATCGTGCAGCGCCTTCACGAGCGGTATGTACGTAAGGCAATACTATATTATAGGTGCAGTTTTCTGCAAGTCCATTCTCTACGTATGGGTCGAAGGCGAGTGCTTTCTCGGAAGAGAAGATGGTCTCTGTGGAACTCATGCCCACACCGGTCGTATTGAATCCAGCGCTTCCCCATTCGCCAGGGAACTGATAATCTGGCAGTCCTGTATATCCCAAAGCCTCCTTAGGCAGTGGGCAGCGGAACTTGCTGTCCTTAGCCACAAACTCCTCAGGGCCAAACTTGGTGTCCTCATGTACTTCGATGTTGATAGCCATCAGTGCATCGAAGTCGCTGGAGCGGCAAAGGTATTTGGCACCATCGGTACTCTGTTCTTCACCCACGATGATGGTTGTACACTCAGAGGGCAACTTGCTGGCTCTCTTCTCTACATGTTCGAAAATATTCTCGAAAGAATCTCTTTCCATAGTCGTATTGTTTTTATGTTGTTTGATACGCCTGCAAAAGTACTGCTTTTCTTTGGAATAGCATAAGTTTTTCAAGAAAATTAAACTATAATCTTATTTATTGTTTCGCACGCGCATACGTATTTATTTTAAAAAAATATTTAAACTACGTTATACTATGTAGCACTTAGAAAAGGATAACTTGCAATGAAGATTTGAGTAATTAGTAAGCTCCCAATACCTTCCAATCCTCTATCAGATGGAAGAGGCGAGGCATGGCGGGCTTATAGGAGTCGGGATAGGTGAGGGAATAGACAAACAGCATCTTTCCGCTCTTGATGAACTTGTCGTAATGGCTATAGCCATCTATCCTAACACCATTCTCATAGACAGGACCTGCAAGGAGGAAAGCGGAGTCTTGCTGCGAGGCTTGCTTGGATGAAGACTTCCCTGTTTTCTTATTCGAAATCATGATTCTGTCGGAATGAAGCTTCTCGGCGAGAGAATCGGCGCAAGCTTGGAGATTGGGGCTATAGTTGGGGGTAACATAGCTCTCCAAGATGATGTTGGCACTATCCGAATAAACGAAGCGGGCATGACCCAAGTATTCATCTCCTTGCTTGTCTTCCTGCTGGAACATGCAAGGATATGAAATGGTATAGCCGAAGTCTGTATCACGATAAGTCTTCAAGGGAGCCGTTCCGATGCGAGTCTTAAACTCGTAATAGGGTGTGCGGATGTCTCCCTTGTAGGTAAGGCTGTAATATACGTTGGCTGCTATCACAAGGATGACGGCGATAATGAAAAACTTCTTCATGTCTTTGCGATTTCTATTGATTACTTATGTGCTTTTTATGATCCATTGGTCTTGTCGCTCCTCGATGGTTTGAGCCAAAGCTTGGTTCATATCCTAGACAATGGCATATTGCGCCTTGCGATAGCTACTCACACTGGAGAATATCGAAGACATCACAAGCACAGCGAAGATAATGAAGGAATGGTATGCTTTCAGTTTCATAATCTCTTGTTTTTTATATCTTATGCAAAAGTACTGCTTTTCTTTGAAATGACAATAGGTTTTAAACAAATTTATTCTCTTTTTTCAGAAAACTGTGTTACCTTTGCATTGGTATTAAATAAAAAAGTCATGGTTTTGCTTAGTTTTTCGCCAAGCTCAACTGTATAGATAGTGTATGAAACAGGAAAAGAACATAGAACGAATGTTTCGTCAGCATTATGAGAAGATGTATAATCTGGCCAGATGCATCCTCTCTGATGATGACGAAAGCAAGGATGTGGTGAGCGATGTCTTTACCCATATCCTTGCCTATGATGTGGTCTTGATGCCTGAGAGCGAGGAGGGTTATCTGATGCGAAGTGTGCGTAACCGTTGCCTCAACCTGATAGCCCATAAAGGGGTAAAGGAGCGGGTGGCGAAACTGTTGCTTGCTGATGCCGATGTTATCTTGGCAGAGGATATGGATGAGCGATTGGAACAACTCTTGCTTCTCATCGATAACCTGGAACCGCCTATCAGAAAGCTAATCTTCCGCTTGCACTATCTGCAGGAGAAATCCTATCAGGAAGTGGCAGATGAAGTGGGAGTGAGCAAGGTGACGGTGTTCAATCATCTCTCGAAGGCGCTGGATTGGTTAATTAACAAAGCAAAACAATGACTATCATGAACAAAGAAGAAAAGCTAATGATGCTCTTCGATATCCAAGAGCATCCTGAACGTTATACCGACGAGCAGATAGAAAACTTGCTTGCCGATGAGGAAGTGAAGGATTATTTCAAGGAGCTTGCCTTGGCAAGGATGGCTGGCAGGAAAGCGAAGCCAGAAAAGGTAGATGTGGATGAGGCTTGGCAAAAGTTCTCTAGACAGCATTTTCCTGATGAGGCTGAAAGTGCATCCGGTACGGCCGTAAGGAAATCGCCTCATTCTCGCAGAATGAAGATCGCTGCCTCCATCATCGGCGTGGTATTCCTGTCGGGTGTGGCTTGGGCTACGGCTATCCATCAGGGTTGGGTGAAGGGTTTCTCATCCTCTGAAGAATCCTCTCATATAAATAAGGTGGAGCAAACATCTGCATCTACTTCGCTTTCTGCGGATAGCGTCAAGGCGACAGCTATGGAGATGAAGAAGGATTCTACAGATTTGAAACCTGTGGTCTTTGACAATGCTGAACTGAAAGATGTGCTTACGCTGTTTGCCTCTTTCTATCAGGTAAAGGTGGAGTATCAGAATGAGGAAGCCCAGCATGTTCGCCTCTTCTTTAATTGGGATAAGCTGCGCTCTCTCCAGCAAAATATCGAGATACTGAATGCCTTTGATCGCATCAATATTTCTTATGAAAATGGATGTTTAAAAGTGAAGTAAAAGTCTTATGAATCAGATAAAGAAAATGCTTTTTTTGAAGAAAGAATTGATGATGAAGAATGGGGTGAAGAGAGGTATAATCTTAGCAGTTATCTCACTCTTCTTCTTTCAGGTGACTTTCGCCCAGCGCATCACCCGACAATATAATAATGTGTCGTTTTCGGCAGCCTTGAAAGATTTGAATGCTCGTCAGAACAAGTATTCCATCAACTTTGTATATGACGAGTTGGAGGATTTCAAGGTGACGAAGAGCATCCGAAACCAGAGCGTGCCAGATGCCATCCAGCAACTTATCGGCTTTTATCCCATCAAGATGAAGGTGATAGACCATGTCATCATCGTGGAGTGTATGCAGAAATCTGCCACCAAGATGATAGGACGTATCGTGGATGAACATCATCGTCCTGTGGATTTCGCCAATGTCGCTTTGTTGAATGTCGGGGATTCAACTTTTATTACAGGAGGCGTGACCAATGAAAATGGCCAGTTTGTGATACCTTGCGAGGCGAAAAGGGCTATCGTGAAGGTGAGTTGCGTGGGGTATCAGACGCTCTCTCGCACTTATAATATGGGCAGGATAGGCAACATGATGATGAAGGAGGCAACCATGAACCTTCAGAAAGTGGTGGTGAAAGGGCATCGGCAGACTTTCAAGATGACATCTGAGGGATTGGTGGCGCAAGTGGAAGGAACAGTCTTGGAGAACATGGGCTCTGCAAAAGATGTGTTGAGGCATCTTCCGAGAGTGATGCAAACAGATGGTAAACTGGAAGTCTTGGGCAAGGGAACTCCACTCATCTATATCGACAATAAGAAAGTGAAGAACTCTCTGGAACTTGACCGACTCACATCTTCGAACATCAAACATGTGGAGGTGATAACAGAGCCTGGTGCCGAATACGATGCTACCTATCCGGCTGTCATCAAGATCAAGACTGTAAGAAAGCAAGGTGATGGACTGGGTTTGAAATATCGTCAGGTGTATCAGCGCAACCATGAGAACAGCCATTCCGAGATGCTCGACTTGAATTATCGCTATCATGGATTGGATGTCTTTTCCACCTTATTCTATAGTTTGTTTCAAGGTAATCAAGACCAGCACAATGACACAAAGGCGTTTGGCAAAACGCTTATGCACGTAAAGGAAGATTTGACCATCAAGGACAAAAGTGATTATTTCAGTGGTAGCTTAGGTTTCAACTATGTCTTTAACGATAAGCATTCCTTGGGCGCCACTTATGAGGGCAGCATCAATCCTTACGTTCGTGGTGGATGGAACTCGGAGATAAATGTTTGGAAGAATGGCAGACCGTCCGACCATCTTTTGAATGAGTATGCCATGCGATACAAACCACTTCCTACGCATGACGTTACGGCTTATTATGCCGGTCAGATAGGGAAGGTGAATATTGATTGGAATGGTGAGTACTATACAAGTAAGAGCGGACAGACACAGGTGTCTAAAGAAACGGAAAAGGATGGAGGAGAAAAGCGTGTCATCCAGTCGGATTATTCTGCGGATAGTTGGATGTATGCCAGCAAGTTGGTCTTGACAGTTCCTCTATGGAAAGGCTCTTTCAAGATAGGAAACGAATATACCAGTAGTTGCCGTGCCAATCTCTATACCATTGATGAACAAGGAGATAACTTGCCTGGTAAGACGGATGATCAAGTCAGGGAGACCAATCTTGCCACCTTCTTCTCTTATGCCTTGCGTTGGAATCAAGTGGATATGAATGTTGGACTGAGGTATGAGCATGTATCATCTAATTATCTCAATTTGGGGAAGGATGTATGGGATGAAGACCATAGTACTTCTCTGCCAGATTTAAGCAGGAAGTATGACAACTTCTTCCCGAATGTATCCATTAGTTTCCCTGTCAAGGATGTGAAAGTAAGTACCAGTTACCGCGTCTTGGTTACTCGTCCTTCATATCGAGAACTGAGTAGCAATGTGCAGTATAACAGTCGGTATTTCTACCAAGGTGGCAATCCCTTGCTTCTGCCAACCTACGAGCATGTATTTAGCCTGAACGTTGGTTATAAATGGCTTCAGTTGTTTGCCAACTGGCGATATATAGAGAATGCCTCTTATTGGTGCATCGAACCTTACGAGGATAGCGAGCAAATCTATATGTACTCATATCGCAACCTGAAGCATAGCCAGAATTGTTCGGTGGGATTGACAGCTGCACCCAAAATAGGATGGTGGCAACCGCAACTGAACATGAGCATGAGAAAGCAGATGATGAAGATAGGTGATATGTCGTATAATCAGCCTTACTTTATAGGTTTTCTGAACAATACATTTGAGATTCCTGGCGGATGGGTCTTTGATATAGATATGGACTATCGGACGCACGGGAATCGTTCCACCATCAAGTTTATGCAACAAGGAGGGGTAGATGTTAGCTTGCGCAAGAGCTTTCTCCATAATCGCTTGAACATAACGATGGAAGGAACGGACATCTTTGCTACTCGTCGCCTATCTTCTAGCTTCATCTTTGGCACAGTAGATAATTCTGTCTGGAAATATACCGATACCCGCAAGTTGGTTTGCTCGATAAGCTATAAGCTGAATGCTTCTCGAAGCAAGTATAAGGGAACGGGTGCAGGTAAGGCTGAGAAGAGTAGAATGTAATGTAATCTCATTTTATGAAGTAAGGTATTTTAAAATTCATAGTTTATGAAACAGAAGTTATTGATGTTATTCGCTACAATATGCTTGTTGTTGCTTACGGGTTGTGGCAGTGAGGATGATAAGCGAGAATCACTTCCTTGGAATAGCAAGGATTTGTTTGGTGCCACTTACACGATGGATGATGAGGGCTGCTATGTCTTGAAGGATGTAGTGCCACCATCACAGAATGAATTGGAAAACAAAGTTCTCGGAAAAGGTTGGCAGCCAGTTGCCGTCTATCAGATTCTTCCAAATGGTAAATTGTCACAAGATGATTATCGGGAGAAAGCATCAAATATTGACTTTGCTTGTCTTTATTTTGATCAAGAAAATCAGCTCTTTGCTTATTATCAGGATTATGCATTAGCTGGTTCTCCATTGTGCAAAAAGCTATGGAAGGAATATACGTATGAGGAGAATACTGGAATCCTGATGCGATATGATGGCTTTGCCTTGAAGAAGGATTGGAGCTATCTGCAAATACTGAAGATAAGGGAGAGTGATAGTCAGACTTATCTCTATACCGTTCAGAGATTGGGTAATCAGCCGAGAGAGGATGATGGGGCAGAACCCGTCTTTGGCGTGGTGGTATATCAGCGCATGTCTGATACAGACTTGAGTGATAAGATATATGAATACACGTATGATGTAGACAAAGGTAGGCTTCCTGATAAGGTGGTTGTGCCAGAAAATTGCAAGTTCCACACCCGCATCCAGTATGCTTTCCCTGATGAAGAAAAAGATGATGCAGGGATTATGTTCCAAACATGTCGTTTGTTGAGCTTTGAGTTGACAGATAAAGATGGCATCAATCAATATCCAAGTGCCTATTATACCTATTATGATTCTATCGTATGGAAATGCGAAGATTTGCCTGATACTTATGTGAGTGTGAGCAAGGAAAATCATCGTATGGAAACTTTGTGGAGCACTTACTTCTTCCCTAAGAACAAAGAAACCATTGTTACTGCCATGGGTTATAAAAATGGATATCCTGTCTATGAATATTCAAGGAGAATCTATCTCTATAATGATGGATTCCTGGGGTATAATTGGAGTGCTTCTCAGTCTATGCCTGATGGATTTACGTTATATTGCGTGTTTGATAAGAGTAGGGAGTTTGTGTTGAGGCATGGTTCTCTTAGCCAAGACCTCCAAAGGTATGAGTATGCAGAATTGTATGATACACCGAAAACACGGATTGATGATGAAAATCCTGAAAGCAATATGGAAAAAGTCCTGGCTGAAGAAAAGGACAACTTGGTGGCTGTAATGGACAAGTTGTTTAGAAGCCATCTCCTTCTCTCTCTAGATTCGATGAAAGCCAAATGCCGGGCTAGGCTCAAGCATCTACCAGATGATGTGGATGTTATCATGACTTGGAAAGATGAGCCAGAGTCTTCTTATGGCTGGGATGACTATAAGGGAACGTATATGGTCTTAGTTCTGAAGATGGATAAGGAGCGACCACAGAATAGTTGTTATTATATCCATGCCGAGCCAGCTGAATAATGGAAAATATTGAAAGAGGGTGTGGCTTATGACACACCCTTTTTTCTACATGCGATTCTTATAATTGCAGGACGAGACTTAGGGTTGTCTTTTTTTTTACGTAAAAGTATGTTAAATGAGGAAAATAATAGGATGAAGGATGCAATAATAGGGGGGCGTAACGTTTTATTTTTAGAGGATGGGCAATGCGTCAATCATATCATAACTAACATAAAACTGCAGTTTATGAAAGCAAAGATTTACTTTTTATCAATGGTTTTCGTTGCTCTCCTGATGGTAGGGTGCAGCGATGATGATGGTATCCGACTCACGCAGGATGAAGTCATTGGTGATATTAACACTGGCAAGCAAGTAGGTATAAAGGGCAATAGCCTTGTCATATATACCACCCAGGGTGACTGCGTGAATGTGCAAGGTGCCAAGGGCAAGATTTCGGCACAGTCTTCTGATGAGAAGGTTGTCACTGTAACTTGCATCCATGAGACAGGACAGTATGGTAAGGATGAGCGCGTTAGCCTAAAAGCCGTTGCCGTAGGTAAGGCTATTGTTACGGTAACAGATGAAGATGGCAATGAGGCAAAACTTGCCGTGGAAGTTAAGGATGTAGAGGAGCTATGGCATACGGTAGCTGTTGCTGTGACTGGTCAAAAACGATGCATAGTGGAGGGCGTTTCCAAGGAAGATTCTTTAGCGATAGCATCGGATGCCATAGCAAGTAAGCCTTATCAGGTCTTTAGGCTGAAGAGACGTGATTATGAAGTAGGAATGTTCTCTGCGTACCGTCTCCAGATTCTTGATGCTCAGAAAAATGTATTAGTGGATGGGTATTATAGAACAGAGGATAATGAAGACCATAGCATACATTATTACTATGTGAAAAATCGTGATAACGAGACATTGGAGAGTTTCTATGAGAGGTCAAAAGACGGTCAATTTTTCTTTTGGGATTTGACAGATAAATATAAGAAAACTTATCCGCAGGTAACAAAGGTGGAACTGGGCATGGACCTTGATCCGATGTCGTAAAACGTTTTAGCCTTGTAATAGTCTTCTGAAATCAAAAAGCCTACTTGTTTGTTGCGAGCAAGTAGGCTTTTTGATTTATTAATTTGGATTAATTGCGGTACAATGTATCTTTTTTTACCTTTTTCACTAAATCTTTATGGTTAATTGCTTTCTTTTTTGTAATTTTGTAGCCAAATAAAAATAAAGAAATTATGGCAAAAAGAGAATATGTAGAGGCCAACAAGCGTTGGTTGGAAGAGAAAGCTAAGGAGGAGGGCGTACAGGCTCTGCCTCGTGGTATATATTATAAGGTGTTGAAGTCGGGCAATCCAAAGGGTGCAAGTCCAGGCAAGCGTAGCATCGTAACAGCGCACTACACAGGCTGGACCATCAATGGCAAGAAGTTTGATTCCAGTCGTGGTGGTACTCCTTTCGCCATGCGCCTCTCTGACTTGATAGATGGTTGGATAGTAGCAATGCAGCAGATGCACGTAGGCGACCAATGGGAACTATACATCCCTGCCGAGATGGGATATGGCAAGTTCTCACAGCCAGGCATCCCTGGAGGCTCTACCTTGATATTTGAGGTGGAGTTGTTGGGAGTAGGATAGTCACGATTTACGATACCTTATATTAATAATATAGAGACATTTTTTATAGGGGCAGTTTTAGTCTGTTATGGATTGATTCGTATCTTCTGTGAGTAAAGACGCAATAAAGGCTGTTTTAATCGTAATTGTAATAGCTTTTGTACAAAGGCATATGATATTTCATCTTTGTTTTCTTAATAACTTTTCTGCCTTTTTTACGCTTCCTGCTTTCAATATCATTTGCTTCACTTCCTCATATTTTTCGGCATATTCCGGATGACGCTCGATGAATATGCGGCAAGCTCGGTCGATGAGTTTGTGATTGATGAGCTTGGCGTTCACCATCTTGTTGCCTTCCACTCTGCCTTGGCGTATTTGTAAGCTCGTGCTAATCATGTCCAGTATCATCTTCTGCGAACTTCCTGCTTTCATTCTTGTGCTGCCTGTCACAAACTCAGGACCCGTGATGACTTCCACGGGATAATCAGCTTGCTGGGCAATGGGAGAGTGAGGATTGTTGACGATGCATCCCGTAGGGATTCCTTCTGCCTTGCAATGTTTCAAGATGGAGAGTACGAAGGGGGTAGTGCCGCTGGCAGAGAAGCCGAGCACGAAGTCTTTTGTCGTTATCTCCTTGTCTTGCAACTGTTTCCATCCATCCTCCAAGTCGTCCTCACGAGACTCCTTGGTTTGCGTGAGGCATCCGATGCCGCCAGGGAAGATGGCTTGTATCTGAGTGCCGTCAATGCCGTAGGTGTTTTGCACTTCGATGGTGTCGAGCGTAGCAAGTCTTCCGCCAGTTCCGCAACCGGCATAGAAGAGTCTTCCGCCGTTCTTCACTTGCTGTTCGAGGGCGGATATCAATTGGTTGATGGCAGGCAAGGCATCCTCTATCGCCAAAGCCACCTTCTTGTTCTCTGTATTGATATGGGCAGTCAGTTCCTCTATACTCATTTCTTCCAGATGCTCGTAGAGCGAACTTTGCTCCGTGATTCTACTTTCCTTGTTCATGATGTTTTCTCCTTCTTATGTAACGCATCTTCTCCTTTCCTGTGAGATAACTTTTCCTCCTTATATGATAATCCTCCTATTCTTTTGCCAAGAAATAGACCGGTGAGTTTCTGGCTCCTTCCTTGATGAGGAAGCCGGAGTCCACGAGGCGGTTGAGCCAGTTGAGTGCCGTCTGCTTGCGGATGTAAAACTCTCGTTCTAATACTCGGCGATTGATGGAGCGGTTGGTCTTGAGGTATTCTCTGATTTTCTCCTTGAGCGTTTCCTCTGAGAAAGGGTAGGAACGAGAGGAATATTGCGATTTCTCAAACTTTACTCTTCGTTTCACCGTCTTCAGAAGATCGGCATTGGGCCGAAACTTGATGCCCCTTACGCTCACGTAGTCGGCACGAACCTTGCTGTCTGGCTTCAGCTCATCCATGTCGAGGTCGGCAGACAGGGATAGGTATCCGATGCCTGGAATGTTGACTCTTCTACCTTCTTGTAAGTCTTCCTCTATGATGTCACGTAGTTTCATTAGCACGCTGGTAGCTTCCGCTTCGCCAATGCAACTATGTTTGGCAAGTCGTTCCACCATTTGGTTGTCCGTCATCGCTGGTTCTTCGAAGACATGAGCGAATCTGCGGGTCTCCCCTTCACCTCCTGCATTGGGCAGGTAATGTATTTCGTATTTGATAGCCATAATTGTCTCGCTTTTATTTTGTTAAGATTGTATGCAGCCACAAAGGTAAGCATTTCTTCTGATAATAACGAATGTTTGGGAGGAAATATAATGATAGAAGGTGAAAGATATATCAATAGCAGTTGAAAGATACGTTGGAAGCGGTTGAAACATGCAATGGAAGTCCTTGAAAGATACTATAGAAATTGTCGTAGAGATAAGGTTATGTCTTTGGGATATATTGATTCGTTGACCGCCCAACAGCTGTTGTGCGCTCGCATAACAGCTGATATGCACACGCACATCACGTGTTGTGCACACGCCAATCAGGTGTTGGGCGGCCTTTTGGGTAATGGTGTCTGGTCTTTGTTGGTATTACCGATAAAAAAACGTGAGTAGCAAAATCGCTATCCACGGTTTTTGTAAGTCGCATATTATTTCACTTTTTCAACACATAAAATTTTGCGGTCTCACCCTCTGGCTCATTTCCAGCAGAGTCAGTCAATACAATACTGTTGGCATCCTTCACCTTGTAGAAGGTATGTTCACCGCTTGAAGGGCGCACAAGCATCAGGACATTGTTGTCAAGCACTTGGAATGTGCCGCTTGCCTCGTCATGTCCGTCCTTGCGGTTAATGTAATCCTGCTGCAATTGATAGGTGCTGTCTGCATTAATGGTGAGCACCGTCTTTATGCCTGGACCGTCTGCCGATGGGAAAGTACCCTCGTATGTTCCGGCTACAGAAGCCAAGTCCACATTGCTGTCCCTGGTGGTTGTGTAACCAGCCATATCTGTGGAATCCTTTTCCACCTCACTGTGGGCAGTTTTCTTGCCAGTGCAAGAAGTAAGAGCTGCAAGAGCTGCAACTGCCAAAATCATCAAATTCTTTTTCATACTCTTCTCTGTTAATTATGTTTCATTACTATTTTGCGAATACATCGCTATGAGTTTGCAAAAGTATATAAAAGTGTCGGCAATGATGAATATTTTCAGAGAGATTAACGAAAAGTTTACGCAAAAGACTTGTTTTCACTTCATTCAGCGAATATCTCTATAACATAAAAGTTGTTATAATTGCAGCAAAAATTCGGAGCATCAGCATAAACCTGTGTTAGGCGTAGATGTTAGTTAACCTAAACAGGAAGAACTTTACATCAATTACTTCATGCAGCTGTGCTCTGAAGAATTTGATCTTAGTATTGGCTGCCACCGCATACTGTTTTGTTCTTTAAAAAGTTAAGTGGTGTTCTTTTTGGGGACAAAGATACGTATAAAATTCGTAATTATCGCAAAATGAGGAGGAAAAGTTTGTTTGTTTCAGCAAATTATTGTAATTTAGCACCGTTGAACTATATTCTAGTGATGATAGAAAGAGGTTATAATGGTATTTAAACAGAAAAAAGAATGAAGAAGAATCATAGAAATAAGAAGATAGGATGGGGCATAGTGGCAGCCCTGTTGCTCATCATCGCCATCGTGGGTGGCGGCAGTAGCTATATGCTCAAATATTCTTTGGGCTATCCCCAGCAAGATAGAAAAACGGCTGAGGCTCAGCGTGAACGTATTCGTAAGGAATGCCCTTGGACAGTGGCATGGATGGATTCTGTTTATCAGAACCATGCCGTCAGGGATACCTTTGTGGTGATGCCATCGGGCTATAAGGCACATGCCATCTATCTCTATGCACCCAAGCCAACCGATAAGACGGCGGTAGTGGTGCATGGCTATAAGGTGCGTGCCGAGGGTATGCTCCATATCGCCTATCTCTACAATCACGATATGGGATATAATGTGCTCCTGCCAGACCTCTATGGTCATGGCGAGAGTGAGGGCGACCATATCCAAATGGGATGGAAAGATAGATGGGATGTCATCCGATGGTCGGAAGTGGCAGATGATGTCTTCCCTCATACCCAGCAAGTGCTGCATGGCATTTCGATGGGGGCAGCTACGGTGATGGCGGTATCGGGTGAGAAGACTCCCGATTACGTGAAATGCTTTGTGGAGGATTGTGGGTATTCGAGCGTATGGGATGAGTTTGCTGCCCAGCTCAAGGAACAGTTCGGCTTGCCATCTTTTCCATTGATGAATACCACCTCCGAACTCTGCAAGTTGAAGTATGGTTGGTCGTTTGCTGAGGCTCAGCAGATAGAGCAGGTAAGAAAGAGCACCAAGCCGATGCTCTTTATCCACGGCGACAAAGATGACTTCGTGCCTTATCGTATGCTTCAGCCGCTATATGAGGCAAAGACGAAAGGCAAGAAATCCATCTTCATCGCCAAGGGCTCCATCCATGCGATGGCTTATCGCGACCATCATGAGGAATATACCCAGAAGGTAAAGGAGTTTTTGAAGTAAGGAGTTAAGCCTTGTTGCCCTAACATTGTCTTTTCATCACCAAGTCTGCGAGCACGATGGCAGATTCCTTCTCATCCCTTGGCGCATCTTTCGGTTTCCATGCTACGATGAAGCGGACATGGGCGGCGGTTACCTTATAGCCTTTCAGCTCCCATTTGCCTATGCGCTCCTTCATCTTGATGGATAGCTGGGCGATGTCTCTGCCTGTCGTGGGGAGGCTGAGGCAATGGTCGTGGTAGGTAAGATTATTGCCACTTCTTAGCGATAAGATCTCGTTCTTATGAGGCTTGGAGAAACCTAAGTTTACGTCCTTGTGGGAGAGCTGGAGCACTATCTCATCTGGCTCGGTATAGGCTTTGCCGTCATAGAGATGCTGGGCATTGTGGATGCCGTCGAAGAGATTGCCATTGGTATGGATGGTGAGCGTTTGCTTGGCACGAGTCATGCCCACATAATATCGGCGCAGCACGTCATCGGTAGGATGTTCGGGTTGGGTGATGAGCATGAATACATCGTCGAACTCATGGCCTTTTGCCTTGTGGATGGTACTTACCACGATGTCCGATTTCTTGATGTCGCAGAAGTCTTCTACCGATGATTCAAACACAAATTCTCTGAGGTCGCTATAGTATTTGGCACGATTGGTTTGCTCAAATATCTGAAGACTGCGGCGCAGGTATGGCAAGGCTTGACTGGCGGCATATTTCTGGAAAGTCTGATGCTTGGCAGCCTCCCAAATGTCATCTGAGATGATAGGAGATTTCGTCTCCTTGATGCCTTGGTCTATATGTTTCAAGAAGTATCTTACCTCGGCAAGATTCCAAAAACGCAAGCCATCCATCGACTGTACTAACTTTGCCTTGATGCCATGCTTATGGAGGAGGGCGAGCATAATGACTGCCTCCTCATTGGTTTGCGTGAGAATGCTGATAGACGATGATTCCTTATGGATTGAACCATCGGATGAACCGAGTTTTGATGATGAAGTAATACTTTCTTGTAATCGTATAACGTCTTCTACTATTGATTGATACATGTACACGACTTTATCGTTGATGTCGTAAGGATGCTTCACGATTTTGACCTCGCCATCTTCTTGGCTCATGGAGATGATAGGCGTAGACTTGATGCGCTGTCTGATGCCTCTGGCGAAATCGTTGGCAGCATCTACGATGTGGCGATGGCTGCGATAATTCTCCGTCATCTCAATGAATCGGCTATTCTCGGTTTGGGTCAATTTGTAGAGATATTGCGAATTGGAACCTCTGAACTCGTAGATGTTTTGGTCGTCATCGCCCACGGCTATCACCCTCATTTCTTCGTTGGCATGCATAAGGGCAGTAACCAGGGCATAATCATCCTTGCTCATATCCTGCGCTTCGTCGATTACGAGCACAGTCTTGCTGATGCGATTAGGCTCCACTTCTCCTGCATTGATCATTTCTGCCGCTTGTCTTACCACGTCTCCCGACTCGTCCAGATTGCCCACTCTGCCCAGCAGGTCGAAGCAATAAGAATGGAAAGTCTTGATCTCTACAAAGTGGGCGGCGTTGCCGATGAGCTGCATCAGGCGCTGTTTAAATTCGGTGGCTGCTGCACGAGAGAAGGTGAGCATCAAGAGTTGCTCATGCTTTACATCTTCCAGTAATAGGAGAGAGGCTAACTTATGTACGAGCACACGAGTCTTGCCACTGCCAGGGCCGGCAGCGACTACGATGCAGCGAGACTCATGGTCGTCGATGATAGCTTTTTGTCGCTCGGAGAGCATTCCGAAGAGTTGCTTATACTTAGATGGCGTTACATTGCGCTCTATCTCAGCCTCTCGGTTGCCCTTGAAATACTTGGTGATGAAGCGGTGATAATCCATCTGGAAGTAATCTTGCACATATTGTAGGGCGGCATCATAATCCCTTACCATCAAGTTGGCATATTCGCCCACGATGTGAATTTGCTGTATCTTCTGCTTGTAGAATTCATCGAGCATACGATAATCCTCTAGCTTATAGCGCAACTTTGGCTCCTTCTTGCGATGAATTGCCATGGCATTGTAGAGCACCAAGAAGCCTCCCTCCAACTTCATGGCTCCAATCTTGGAGAGATAGAGCAGGGCTTCCTCCACATCCTCCAGTTGTAGCGATCCAAAATCGCAGAAGAGGGATTGGTTGCTGGATTTCAGGTCGTTCAAGAGTTCTACCACAGAGAATTGGAGAGGCTTCGAATACTCAGCCGCTAATTTGATATTCTCTCCTGTTTTAGTTTCTTCCTTCTCTGCCAAGCTATAAAGTCTTTCGATGATGAATCGGCAAACCTCAATGCGTCTCTCAAAACGCTTGATGATGGTCTCGATGTCTTTGTCTCTGGTTACGATGAGATTACGAATGCCATCTTCCTTCTTGTGCGCATATCCCTTCACCACTAAGAAGTATAGCAGTGTGTGTGGTTTAACGATTTTAGTTGACCACTTTTAGCTTTATTTGTAAGACGAGTTGA